>QWCB01000291.1_pt1 | contig 70699 bp, 53 predicted proteins | sample 1972511 | NCBI WGS metagenome assembly QWCB01 (sample SAMN09866719, study PRJNA288562) | Human gut metagenome isolate term5_stool, whole genome shotgun sequencing... | isolation source: gut | host: Homo sapiens | place: USA: California | reverse complement strand
ACTCCATTGTTGAAAGACGTTGGAAAACTTCTGCATTTGTCACCATGAAACGTCTCATTGCAACAAATGCATCCATAATTCGTATGCTTACACGAATTGCGGTTTCACTTCTAAGAACAGTGGAGAGCATAGCCACTCCCTGCTCCGTGAAAGCATATGAACGAACTGTTGAGTGCTTCAAACTATTGAACCGGTCGCAATTTGCGACCAGTTCAGCCATTTCCTCCTTAGTTAGTTGAAAACGGAAACGCTCAGGGAAACGTTCTATATTACGTTTTACAGCCTCGTTTAATCTTTTAGTTTCCACTCCGTAAAGTTCAGCCAAGTCTCTATCTATCATAACTACAGTATCTTCAACGCAATGGCGGCGCAAGCCTCAGCATCTGCCAGAGCGTGGTGGTGGTGGGTGAAATCATAGCCGCAGCGGGCGGCGATCACGTCGAGGTTGTGACGACCTAGGGGCCAGACTCTGCGCGAGGCAATGCAGGTGCAGTAGAACGGGTAGTCGGGATAGTCCATCTGATAGACGCGGAAGACGGCTTTCAGACAGCTCTCGTCAAAAGCCTTGTTGTGGGCCACGAGGGGGAGGCCCGCTATCATGGGTTCTATCTGCCTCCAAACCTCCGGGAAGACGGGGGCATTCTCCGTATCGGCGGCGCACAGCCCATTCACCTGGCTGCAACGGTAGTTGTAATACTCCGGCTCGGGCTTGATGAGCGAGTAGAACTTATCCACTATCTCACCGCCACGCACTATGACTACGCCCACAGAGCAGACTGACGACCGCTCGTAGTTGGCTGTTTCAAAGTCTATTGCTGCAAAATCTTTCATATTATGGGCTACTGATTATCCTTATTGATTAGATTTACTACCACTTTCACCATCACATCTTTCTCTTCTGTGCGGCTTTCGGCAATCATCAGCGTGAGGGCGACGAGGGTGTTGTCAGCTATTCGTTTATGTCCGTCTGGACCATAAAGTATACCATTCTTCTCCATGAACCAAAGGAAGAGCATGGCAGCAATACGTTTGTTGCCATCGCTGAAAGAATGGTTTTTCACCACAAGATATAGCAACATGGCTGCTTTTTCTTCCACTGACGGATATAGGTCCTCACCGCCAAAAGTCTGATATATCTGTCCTATGCTGCTTTTGAAAGAATCATCTTTCTCATTTGCAAACCATCGGCTTTCGCCAAATTGTACTTTCAAGGCGTTGATAGCATCCATGGCATTCTCGTAGGTGGCATGGAAAATTTCTTCCTTGGTTGTCTTCTCTACGCCCAATGCCTGATAATCGTAGCGGTCGAGCGTGTCGAGGGCATAGACATAATCTGTGATAATACTGAACAGTCCGGAGTATTCTCCTTCAGATACTTTGTTTTGGAGGGTGATAGCTCGCGACATCAGCCGGACCACATCCTTCAATTCATCATAGTGGTCGAGGCGACGTTGGTCTATGACATAGCCTCTGATGAGGTACTGTTTCAATATGCTATTAGCCCATATTCTGAATTTGGTTCCGTTTATACTCTTTACTCTATAACCGACAGATATAATCACATCAAGGCTATACATCTTTGTTTTATAGGTTTGATCTTGATCAGTACCCATATGTGCAAAATTTGCACATGTGATAGTTTCATCCAATTCACCTTCCTTGAAAATGTTTCGTATATGGCGCGATATTACAGTACGATCTCTTCCGAATAATTCAGCCATTTGGTTTTGAGTAAGCCACACGGTATCTTTCTCTAACTTTACTTCAAGTTGGGTGTTGCCATCATCAGTCGTATATAGAACGATAGACGAGCCATTATTTGCAACAATTTTATTCTCAGTCATATTCATCCTTACTCCTTATATTGATTCCACATTCTCATTATCTTCCCAGCAATCTTGTTTGATTTAGAGCCATGAATATATTACGTCTTTACATACATAACGTTTTAACTGCAAAGTTATTGCTTCGACATGCCCTTTACGTTCATACCTGTATCATATTTAGGAATTCCTTGCCTTTCGCAGGAGGCACCATTACTAAAGAGTCTTTACAAAAATGATTCTCCAACAGAATATAAACGCCTGGCGAAGGGGCGTGAATGGCGATAAATGGATTGTGAATGGATACGGGCCATTATGAAGGGATAGTGAACAGATTGTAACGGTTATGAATAGATTTGCTTTTGGCACTGCCATGTCGTATCTTCACATAAGTTCATACAAGATAGAAACTTTCAAAAATCAAGACAATGAAACAAGTATTACAGCCTCATCACCGATGCAAAAAAATGGCAGCAAGCGATTGCTGCCACGTATCGATCCCGTATCAATCCCGTATCATCCTTCGTTCATCCTTCGTTGCTCCTTTTTTCGTCGTTCTATCGTTCTCGCTTCCAGAAGCGGAAACAATACGGAAACAATACGGAACGATACGTAAGCATTGCGGGTTTGATACGAGGACGATAGGAGGAGCAAGGGAGGATCATGGGAGAAGCGATGGGCTACCCGACAAAGAACATCACGATGACCTGAGCTATGATGACGCGGATGAACATGCCGAGGGGATAGACCGTGGCGTAGCTGATGGCGGCGGTATCGCCCCGCAGCGTGTCGTTGGCATAGCCGAGGGCCATGGGATTGGCCATGCTCCCGCAGAGGATGCCACAGATGGTGCCAAAATCAAACTTCTTGGTGCGCAGGGCTATCAGGCCAACGATGACGATGGGGACGAGGGTGAGGACAAAGCCTACTCCCACCCAAAGCAGTCCCTCGGGCCGCATGACAGTGTCGAGAAATCCCTTGCCCGCATCAAGGCCAAGGCAGGCGAGGTAAAGGCTCAGACCCAGTTTGCGGAGCATGAGCGAAGCCGAGCGCGTCGTGTAGCTGACGACGTGGAAGCGCGGCGCGAGGGCTCCCACAAGAATACCCATCACGATAGGGCCACCCGCCGTGCCAAGGCGGATAGGGGCGTCCATGCCGGGAAGGCTGATGGGCAGCACGCCGATGGCGAGGCCAAGGAGCATGCCGATAAAGATACTACTAAGGTTGGGTTCGTTGAGCGTCTTGACCGAATTGCCAAAGAAATCCTCGGCATGCTTCAGCGCGTCGGGACGGCCAACGACGGTGATATGGTCGCCATACTGCAGTCGCAGGTTGTCGGTAGCCAGGAGCTTGATATCACCACGGGTGATGCGACTCACGTTGACGCCATAGGCGTCGCGCAGATGAAACTGCCCAAGTTTGCGGCCGTTGAGGGCCGTGCGCGTGAGGACAAGAGTGCGGCTCTCGACGTTGGCATCGATGTGGTTCCAGTCGATCTTCGACTTGTTCCAGTCCTTCTGCACTTCCTGGCCGAAGAGCATCTCCATAGCCGTTTCCGCCTCTTTACTGGTCACGACCAAGACATTGTCGCCCGTATAGAGCTTTGTACTTGCCAAAGGCACCATGGTCTGTCCCTGGCGCCAGATGCGCGAGACGATAAACTTGGCTTGTGTGGCGCGGGCTATCTGGGCCAGCGTCCTCCCCTCCAGGGCTGGATTGACCACCACGTACTGACCCACAAAGGTATGGTCCTCGTCGCCCTCATGACGAAGCTTGAGATCGTCGGGCTTGACGAAAAACTTTCTGATGAACATCATCGCCAGAATGACACCGAGGACACCCAGCGGATAGGTCACGGCCGTGGCCAAGGCAGCACGTCCGCCTCCCACGCCTGCATGCTCCAAAGCCTGCTGCGCCGCACCAAGGGCCGGCGTATTGGTCGTCGCGCCACAGAGCACACCGATCATGTCGCTCATCGGGATGGGCGTGAGATAGGACAGGACGATGGCCAGTAGCGTCCCGAGGAAGATGACTCCGAGAGACCAGAGGTTGAGCGCGGTTCCATCGGCACGCAGCGAGCCGAAGAAGTTGGGACCGACATGCAGTCCAAGGGCATAGACAAACAGCACAAGGCCGAAAGTCTCGCAGTAGTCAAGCATCTCGTGGTCTATCTCCAGATGCAGACTACCCACGAATATGCCAAAGAAGAACACAAAGGCAATACCCAGGGATATGCCACCGAGTCTGATCTTACCAAGCCACAGACCGATACCACAGATGAGGGCTACGATGATGATGGCTTGAATACTCGACTGGATGTTGAGAAGGGAGCTGATCCAATCCATATTTTCATTCACTATTTGAGTTTGCAAAATTACGGCTTTCCTACCAACTGACAAAATCGCCCGACGTTTATTTGCACGCCAAAGGTGTTTAGTTGACCTAAAACTATCACGTCATATTCAAAATAAACACGATGTGGTTTGCCATTGTCAATTTCTTTTAGTACATTTGCACCGCCATGGAAGAAAAGAAGATACTCGACATCAACACGGTCAACGACTACGTGGACTTCATCGGTGCGCCGAGGCAGCATCCACACATCAACGTCGTGGACCTCTCGGGGCTGCAATCCATCCCCAGAAGCCGCGACCACTACCACATCTACGGCCTGTTGATGCTCGACAATGCCGACAGCACGCTGACCCACGACATCAACCGATCGTCGGAGGGAGGCGGCACGCTGATGTTTAGTGCGCCAGGATGCCTCACCGGTATCGACAACGGCAGCAACGTGAAGCTCAACGGATGGCTTCTCCTCTTCGACCCGACGCTCATCCTCGACACTCCGTTGGGGCGACGCATCGGCGACTTCCACTATCTGGGCTACGAGCACCAGGACGCCCTGAGACTGACGCCCAGCGAAAGCAGCGCACTGCTGAGCTGCTTCAACCTGCTGCGGCGCGAACTGCAGCGCCCCGTGATGCCGGACACAAACAGCGAGCAGGTGATTCTCGACTTTCTCCAGCTCATCCTCGACTACTGCCAAGGCTTCTACAACCGGCAGTTTAAGCAGGACAACACGTCCCACAGTGTCCACCGCCGTCTGCGCCAGGTGCTCGACAACTACTATGAGCACGGACTGCAATTTAAGCAGGGTGTGCCCAACGTGCGCTATTGCGCTGGAGAGCTCTGCCTCTCGGCCAACTACCTCGGCGATCTGATGAAGCAGACGCGGGGCAAGAATGCCGTGACGGCCATCCACGAGTATGTGATGGAGCGCGCCAAGGTGCTGCTGGCCACGGACAAGAGCGTGAGCCACGTGGCCTACGACCTCGGTTTCGACTACCCACAGCACTTCATCCGCCTCTTCAAGAAGTCGTTCCAACTCACCCCCGCTGCCTATCGCCGCAGCCTCTCCTCCCCGCAGATCACAGACGAGGGGACAGAGAGCGACACAGAAAACATTGATTACCAACCATAAAAGTAACAAGACAATGAAAGCAATTCATTCAGACATGGCTCCCGCAGCCATCGGCCCGTACAGCCAGGCCATTCGTACCGGCAACGTAGTGTTCATCAGTGGCCAGCTCCCCATCGACCCCGCCACGGGCAACTTCGCTGAGGGCGGCATCAAGGAGCTCACCCGCCAGAGCCTCAACAACGCCAAGGCTATCCTTGCCGCCGAGGGCCTGACGATGGCCGACGTGGTCAAGACGACGGTTCTCATGGCCGACATGGCCGACTTTGCCGAGATGAACGAGGTGTATGCTGAGTTCTTCCAGGCTCCCTTCCCCGCCCGCTCCGCCTTCGCCGTGAAGACGCTGCCGAAGAACGCGCGCGTGGAGATCGAGTTGATCGCCGAGGCTAAGTAATAACCTCTGCGGACAACCATTCTTACCTGACGAAAGCCGCACCGCCTCTCCTGCTTGACAACATGGAGAGGCCGTGCGGCTTTCTCTTTTTCCAACGGGCCCCTATCGCGGCGCTCTCCTGACAGAGGAATGGCCTTCTACGACAAGACCGCTATCATACTCCGCGCTCTGCCCAGTCGCTACGGTCGAGGTTGCGGTAGCTGATGGCTTCGGCAAGATGGCTCGGCTGGAGCTGTTCGCTGCCTTCGATGTCGGCGATGGTGCGAGCCACCTTCAAGATGCGATTGTAGGCACGGGCGGAGAGGTTGAGGCGCTCCATCGCCATGCGCAGTAGGCTGATGCCAGCCTCGTCGGGTTCGGCATATTGGTGGATCATGCGCTCGGTCATCTGTGCGTTGCAATGGACGCCGGGAATGTCCTTGTAGCGCAACTCCTGACGCTGGCGAGCCTTGATGACGCGCTCACGGATAGCGGAACTTGGCTCTCCTGGCTGCGCCTTGGAGATATCTTTGAAAGGAACAGGCGTGATCTCGCACTGAATGTCGATGCGGTCGAGCAGCGGTCCTGAGATTTTGTTCATATAGCGCTGGATCTGTCCCGGCGAGCACACACAGACATGAGTCGGGTCGCCATAGTAGCCACAGGGGCAGGGATTCATCGAGGCGACGAACATGAAGGAGGCTGGGTAGGTGATGGTGTATTTGGCGCGTGCGATCGTGATCAGACGATCTTCGAGCGGCTGACGCAAGACTTCGAGGGTATGCTTGTTGAACTCGGGCAACTCGTCGGCGAAGAGCACGCCGTTGTGGGCCAGAGAGATCTCGCCGGGCATGGGATCCACACCGCCTCCGACCAGTGCCACCTGGGAGATGGTGTGGTGCGGACTGCGAAACGGACGCTGCGAGATCAGTCCCTTGCCGGCAGACAACTTGCCCGCAATGGAGTGGATCTGCGTCGTCTCCAGGCTCTCCGAGAGCGTCAGAGGAGGCAGTATCGACGGCAATCGCTTGGCCATCATACTCTTGCCCGATCCTGGCGGACCTATCATCACGAGGTTGTGACCACCCGCGGCAGCCACCTCCAAGGCGCGCTTCACGCTCTCCTGTCCACGGACATCGGCGAAATCGAGGTCGAAATCGTATTGCTGCTCGTAGAATTCCTTCCTCGTATCAACCACGCAGGGGCTGAAATCGGCATCGTCGCCCTTGAGAAAGCGAATGACCTCGGTGATACTGCTCATACCATAGACGTCGAGCTGGTTGACCACTGCGGCCTCGTGCTCATTAGCTTTGGGAACTATCAGTCCCTTCATCTGGTCTTTGCGCGCCCGGATGGCAATGGGGAGCACGCCCTTGACGGGCTGCAGCGAACCGTCGAGACTCAGCTCGCCGACGAGCATATAACTACCCAGACGGTCGGAGGGAATATCGCCATTGGCCGCAAGGATGGCTACGGCAAGCGGGAGGTCAAATCCACTGCCCACCTTTCGGAGACTCGCAGGAGAGAGGTTGGCCGTGATGTCGGCGACGGGAAACTTCAAACCCGTATTGAGCAGAGCTGCCGCAATGCGGTCGCGGCTCTCCCGCACGGCCTCGTCGCCAAGTCCCGTAAGCCGGTAACTGACGCCTCGCGTCAAACTCACCTCGACAGTGATTGTCGTCACCTCCAGTCCATTTACTGCCGCGCTATAAGCCTTGACAAGCATCGTAATTCTTATTTAGTATGAATGATTCGTTTCCAAAAACCGTTTCCGCAACTCCTCATCGCTCAGCGAGCGCTGCTTCACGCGTCCATTCTCCACCAAGATATTGTCGGGGAGGTCATGGAGCGACAGGTTGGCCAGCAACGGACTGTCGAGCATACGACCGTCGCAGACCGTGGGCAGCATGACGTCAAACTGGCGTAGCAACTTCTCGCAGTCCTTGCGCGTCGCATCGAGACAGATGGTCAGTACCTGCAGGTCGGGATGCTGGCGCTTAGCCTCTTGGACCGCGCGCAGACAACCCAGACTCCTGTAGCTCCACGAAGCCCAAACGATCACTACGCCCTCGCCACTGCGGAAGTCTTGCTGCGTGAACGTCCGGCCGCTGAGGGTGAGAGCCTTGAAGCGGGGCAACGGCTGCCCTACCCTTACCGTCTCGTAGGGGGCTAGCTGCTTGGCGAGCAGGATGAGGTGTCCATTGCGTGGCTGCTCCTTGCGCATGAGGTTGATGAGGCGGCGCGCCTCGTCATAGTCTGGGCGGTCGTTGCGGACGAGGTAGGTGCTGACGAGATAGACTCCCACACGCGAACCGGGATGCTCCTTCACAAAGTCGGCCGTGAGCTTCGGGGCGTCCAAGGGGGAGTTTTTGGCCAGCAACTTCCGGAAATCGGTCATCAGCTCGTTGTCGTCCGTGCCCTCCACCTCCATTTCGCGCAGGTGGGAAGCGTCGGCCTTGACCATCACCTTGCCGCCAGGCTCGGCGAAGATCGGCTGCTCGGAATAGTTGGGGAAGACGAGGACAAGCGTCGAAGGATCTCGCATCTCCGTCTCATAGACGAAGCGTCCTCCCTGAATGTTGATGGTGTCGAGGCCATCGATGCCCCCGTCAGGACTATAGACCAGCACCTGACCTTGATTTAAATGAAGGAAGCGACCCTCCATCTTAAACCGACCACTCTTGCCCGAGCAGCTGCCGAGCAACAACAATAAAAAGGCGGGAACGGCAAGCCATGTCATCGAGCAAGCCATTCTGATGATACTACGGATGAAAAAAGGATGATGTGTCATCATATTGCTCCATGCTTGTAATGCTATCTTCGGATGGATGGAAGCTGTCCGAAGGAAAGATAAGGAGATGTGCCGCGAGCGGGACTCGAACCCGCACAGCCGTTACTGGCCAAGGGATTTTAAGTCCCTCGTGTCTACCATTCCACCATCACGGCAAACCGTCTGCAAAGTTAACCACAATAATTGAAACTCGCAAACGATTTCTATTGTTTTTTAGCCTGTGGCCCCTTAGGACCCCCAATTTGTCCAGCCTTGCGTCAATAAACTTTCAGCACACCGTAGGGTGTGGGGGCATTGCAGCGGTAGCTTGTCAGCAGCGGCACGCCACTTCCCCTCACGAGGTTGCCTCCCGTATTGAGGTTGTAAGCCGCCTTACAGCGCCCACAAGAGGCCACCCCGTCGCCCGTCACGGTCAGCGGATAACTGCGCATGGGCAGGGCGTTGAGGTCGAAGCAGTTGGGACACTCCGCATCATAGGCGTAGAAGATGGGGGGATCGTCCATGCTGCCATAGCCGACGATCAACCCGTGGTTCATGCCGATGCGGTTCTGATTTTCCAGTCGGAGGTCGATGGCATTGAAGATGCTCACCGACGACATCCCCTGGTTGTTCTCAAACGTATAATGGGAAGCACCACCACGCAGGAGATAGCTGATCTTGCAGAAGACTCCCTTGGCCATCGGGTTCATGGCGGTGGCCAGCGTGGCATCCTGGTGCGTGCCGTTGTCGAGGGTCAGGTTGCAGTGGTAGTTGCTATACCGATAGCCCGCATCCTCGCCACACGCCGTCAGAACAGCCAGCAAGCCAACCAGGCAAACGGCGCGCCACAGTTTTCTACTCATAGGGTATCATGCTCAGCGCGTCGGCCACCTTCTCTATGCCCTCCTGGAGCGGACCCGCCACCATGCCTTTGGCAAAAAACGGGATGTCGGCATCGATGGTGAGGCGCATCTTCGACGTGGTGTCGCTCGTCGGGAGCACCTGGATCCAAAACTGGAACTTCACGGGCGACTTCTCGCTCTGGAGCTTGATCATCTTCGGTTCCTCGCGCTCTACGATGCGCATCGATACCGCACCGATAGGCGCGATACTGATGCTGATGCTGTCCTGGTCGAAGCTCAGGTCTTTGAGCTTATCCTCGGGGATGCGGTCGCGGACGCGCTCGATGTTGGTGAAGTCGCTGAGCATCCGATAGACGTTCTCCTGCGGATAGGCGATGGCCTTGACACTACTTTCAAACTTACTCATATCCCTCTGGCTTTACTTCTTCCAGTTGGCCGGATCCTTGCGCCACTCGTGGAGCATCGGCACATCCTCCTCCTTGATATAGCCTGTCTCCAGGGCCTTCTCGACGACGTGCGGATAGTCCGTCAGCGTCACGAGCTTGACGCCAGCCTCCTTGAAGGCCTCCTCGGCGATGGGGAATCCATAGGTGAAACTGGCTACCATGCCGACCACCTCAAATCCTGCCTCGCGAAGAGCGGCAACAGCCTTGAGCGAAGAGCCACCCGTAGAGATCAGGTCCTCGACGACCACGACCTTCGCACCTTCGGGAAGACGACCCTCGATCTGATTCTTCATGCCGTGATCCTTCGGTTTCGGACGAACGTAGGCGTAGGGCAGTGCCAGCTCGTCGGCCACCAATACTCCCTGGGCAATAGCACCCGTAGCCACACCGGCCACGGCATCGGCCTCGGGGAAGTGCTCCAGCACGGCGTGAGTCAGCCCCAACTTGACGAAGGAGCGCACGTCGTGGTAGGAGAGCGTCTGACGATTGTCGCAGTAGAACGGCGACTTCCAACCCGAAGCCCAGGTGAACGGGTCATTGGGCTGCAACTTCACGGCCTTGATGGCAAGCAACTTGCCAGCGAATACTTTCTTCAAATCTTCCATATTTCTTCTATACTATATTTTTTATCCTTTTATTTTAAAGGTAATGCCAACGAGCGCAGAACGTCAAGCTTGCTTGTTCGTTATGCCGAGTGCAGCTTATCTTATATTATAAAGATAATGCAAAGATAGCGCAAAAAACTGTAACGGCAAGGAGTTCTTGTATAGTTTTTGCGTCCGTTATCATTTCTTTCATTTTCCCCTCTTGCCCAGATGCTTCATGACGTGGGAGCAATACTGATCGAGCACACGGAGCATGTCGTCGGGCAGATAGTCCAGCGCACGGTCGATGATGCCGGAGGGAATGTCGTAGTAAGCCTCAGCGATAGCTCCCGCAATGTCGGCCTTGGTATCGGTGTCGCCGTCGCAGAGTACGGCCAGGCGGATGGTCTCCTCGAAGTTGTTGGCGTCCAGAAAGCAGCGCAGCGCCATCGGGACGGTCTCCTGGCAGGTGCCGTCGAAATGGCCTTCCGCCCCAATCTTCATCACGTCCTTGAGCGAGGGAATCTCATAGCCGAAGAACTTGCGCACCTTCAGTTCCAAATCTGCCTTCGGAAAGCGCATGTTGCGAAGCCAGAAGATCGCCTCCGCCACACACTGGGCGCCCTTGATGCCTTCGGGATGGTCATGGCTGATCTCAGCACTCTTGCGTGCCTCTTCCTTGACGGTCTGCCAGTCATCAAAGAGCCATCCCACGGCACTCACACGCATGGCCGACCCATTGCCACAGGAGTCCATCGGATGGGCTCCGCCACTGCACACCCACTTCCAGAAGCGGTTGCCATAGCCACCCATCGGATGGGGATAGCGGGCGCACCAGTCGAGCAAAGCCTCGCCATAGGGACGCTCGTTGAGCACGGCATCAGCTACGGCGATAGTGCAAACCGTATCGTCGGTGAAACCACACTTGTCTGTAAACAACTTGAAGTTTTCTTCCGGAGCTGGTCCAAACTCAAATCTTGAACCAACAATATCACCAATAATTGCTCCTAACATAATCGTCTGAAAAAAAGGTTGTGCTTAGATGGTACTCCGGCTGGGAATCGAACCCAGATCAAAGGTTTAGGAAACCTACGTTCTATCCATTGAACTACCAGAGCTTCGGTTTTGGATGGTGCAAAGATAAGCATAAAAAGCCATTCCACCAAGAATCGCCTATACTTTTCCGCTCATTTCTTGCTTTCCCACCCCGTCTCAATCCTCGTCTCAGTCGGCCACAAGATGATAGGACCCACCTGCGTAGGCGCGCACCACCCCTTTCATCTCCAACGAGAAAAGCAGGGCAGTAAGCGGTCCCACACCGACACTCAGACGGACACAGAGATCGTTGATCTGCAAGTCGTTGCACTTGCGGAGTTCATCGACCACACGCTGCTCCTCGGGCGAGAGGTCGGGAAAGAGCTGTCGCTCGATACCTTTTCGCTTTGCCTCTGTCAGCTTTTGGTCGGTCTGCCAGCCCATAGCCTCCACGAGTTCGTCGGCACAAGTGATCAGTCCTGCTCCGTTGTCGCGAATCAGATGGTTGCAACCCTCACTGTAGGGGGCGCCGACAGCGCCGGGAAAAGCAAAAACATCGCGGGCGTAGTCGCGCGCAATGCCACAGGTGATCAGTCCCCCACCCTTGTCAGCACTCTCCACGAGGACGACGGCATCGCTCATGCCCGCCACGATACGGTTGCGGCGCACGAAGTTGATCTTGTCAGCAGTGGTGTGCGTCATAAACTCCGTCAGCAGCGCACCTCCTTCCGCCACCATCCTATTCGCCGTCTCGCGGTGGGCGCGTGGATAGAGGTCGTCGAGGCCATGGGCCAGCACGCCCACAGTGGGCGTCTCGTTGGCCAGACACTCGCGGTGCGCCCAAATATCCACTCCATAGGCCAACCCGCTCACTACCAGCACCTCAGGACATAGTTCCTTCAAGCGGTGGACGAAACTGTGGATGAGATCCTGCCCGTAGCGGGTGCAACGGCGTGTGCCCACCACGCTGACCACCCGTCGTGCGTTGAGGCAGGCTTCGCCCCGGGCATAGAGCACCAAGGGCGCATCAACACACTCCCACAGACGCCGCGGGTAGCCACTGTCGCAAGGGGTAAGGACCCTCACACCCTCCGCCTCCACATACGCCAGTTCGTCGGCAACTCGCTGACGGTGGTCCGAGAGGTGAGACAGCAGTTGCACCAAGCGCGGAGAGGCGTCGGGCAAGACTTGTCGGATGTCGTCGGAGGCGGCGACGACCGCTTGTGCGGAACCCACCATAGTGTAGAGCGTCCGTATCTCCTGCAAGTGATAGTAGCCCACACGGCTGAGCAGCATCGCGGCAAAGCGTTCGTCTTCTGCAATCACGTCCATCGTCATACTATTCTTTTCTTTATTATTATTCTTTGGAAAGATAAGGAGCGAAGGCTCGGTCATAATCCTCGCTCACGGCGAGCCGGCCATGGACGAGCGTGACCAGTTCCACGCGTCCACGGAAGCATAGCTTTCCGTCGGCCTCCCGGAAGAGGTCGTGGACGAAGATGTAGCGGATGCCCTGCTTTTCGAGTCGCAGGCGCGAGACGATGATATCATCGCAGCGCAGCGGAGCCTTGTATTCCAGATTCATCCGTGCCACCACAGCATCCGTGCCCTGCTCGTGCATCTCAGCGAAACTCAGTCCGCAGGCTTTCAGAAACCGGTGACGCGTATGCTCCGTGTAGTGGAGATAGTTGGCGTTGTTGACAATGCCCTCGATGTCGCACTCATAGTCGCGCACCTCCAGACGGGTCTCAAAGATATAGTCGTTGTTCATAGGATAGGTTATCTATTCTTATCATGATCGGTTTTCTTCAGATATTCATAGCCGAAGCGGCAGCGCAGGCACTCCTTTCGGTCGCAGTAGGCACGCTTCAGTTGTATCAGTGCCTGGGAGTCGCCCGCCGTCTGCGCCTTCAGTCCCACCTTTTTCCACGTCTCTACGATATGATTCTTCTCCGCGCTCAGTGCTTCGAGCAGATCGAAGGCACGGTCGCAGAGTTTCTCGTCGCCCTTGTGACGCCCGTAGGCGAAGAGCATGGGCACAGCGGTGTTGATGGTGAGCAGGGCAATCGAGGAGGCCGAGAGTCGCTTCTCGCTCCGCCGGCTCTCCAGGCCAAAGAGGTAGTGGGTCTCCCAGTAGGGTGTCACACTGGTGGCAAGCAGTTCGGCGACCTGGTGCAGGGAGGCGCAGTCCACCAGACGCGACAGTCCGGCGCGCCCCTCGTGATAGAGGCGTGCGAGCTGGACGATGCGGATAGTGGGAAAATTCTGCGGACGCAGGCGCAGGAAACGCCATAGGTGGCCGTCGATGGGACGGAGCGAAAACTTACGGGCGAGATACGCATACTCGCTCCGTAGCCGCTGGAAGTAGGTATCCTCGTCCGCAGCCTCACGACACCGCGGGGGCAGGACTGCGGAATCGAGCAGTCCGGCCTGCCCGAGGAAGAAAGCTTCCACCTGGAAGAGGTCGTCGCGGTGGTGTCCCACGCTGCCCAGGGGGATGGATCGCGCCCACAGTTCGAAAATGTCGCCATTGACGCCAAACCCGAAGTTGCGCGCCAGCGTCACGAAGTAGGCGGCCTCCCACGATCCCTCGCAGGCCTTGACGCGATCGCTGATGGCCTCCGTCTTTTGCTCCAACCGCTCCGTCTGCAGCGCACTAAGCCAGGAGCAGACCGTCAGTCGCGGGAGCGAGGAGATGACGGCATGGCAGGGCGGATAGTCCTCTGCAGCAAGCAATTCCTGATAGTGGTCTCTGACGCGGTCGGGCACGTGGAGCACCATCTGCGGGGGCGTGGCGCCCTGGCTGGTGCGGACCACGACATCAGCAATGTCCACGACATGGAGCACGACGTTGTCGTAGCGTGCGTCGCGGTCATGGCCGTGGACGAACCAGTCAGAAGCCTTGTCATGGATCTCCACATTGCCGACCCAGAGCGTTCCGTCGATCCTCACCTTCGCATTGAAGAAGTCGGGACCGGCATGGCGGTTGTGCAGTCCCACATCGACCACCTCCACAGACTTCCCGTCCGTGGTAGTCAGTGGGGCAAGCGGAAACAGCTTGTGCTTCCAGACATAGTGGAGAAGTTCTTCCATGAGGCCTTTTCAGTTTGTTTGTATAGGGGAGCACCAATGGCTGGCGCCAGCCCTTCGTCATCATCAATATCTATCGCAGCACCTTGCGCACCGTGCCGTCACTCATGCGGACGACATAGACCTGGCCCTCGCGCGGCGCACTGACCTTGCGACCACAGAGATCGTAAGTGGCAACGGGGCGCACCGTGGCGGACGAGGCGGCTTCCTCAATGCCAGTGGCACCAGCGGAAATGACGTCATCCACATTGCCAAAGATAAAATCGCCCTTGAAATCGGTGCCGTAGAACGAGGCTTCGGCCTTCACCTTGAAATAGAGCTGACCAGCAGCCACCTTGCCCTCCAGCTCGATAGGCACGGCACCAAGACGCGGACCCACCCAGACGGGAAAGCCCGAGATCGTACCCGAGCTGATGCGGATGCTCTTCGCCACGCCCAGATCGGTCACACCGGGTTGATCGGGATTGCCCACGGCGTCGATGCTGTCAATGACAACATTACCAATTCCCATGCCAGCAGCCTCATAGGTGAGGTTGTCCACCGACAATGTGTACTGCCCGTTGTCCAGACGGGTCAACGTGGCTACTTTCTCCTGATCCTGGATGGTCTCTCCGCCGCGCACCAGGACGAGGTGTCCGGTGTAGTCGTCGGCCATTGCGCCCATGCCACAAAGCAGGGCGAGCGCGAGTGTAAATAGTTTCTTCATTTTCTTCATTTGTTTGTTATTATATGTTGCATGTGCAATCCTTCTACTCCCCTCAATCCTGAAATTCTCTTTCGTATTGATAAACAATACTTTTTAGGACTGGTTAGAGATGCAAAGTTACGGCGTTTTTTTGTGTTATCCGAAAAAACTTCGTAATTTTGCACAATTATCATTCATAAGCAACAACTATACACTCACAGACAAGATGAAGATAGCACTCATTGGGTATGGGAAAATGGGCCACATGATCGAGCAGATTGCCATCAGTCGCGGCCACAGTATCGTTTGCAAGATAGACATCGACAACCCGGACGACTTCGACTCGCCCGCCTTCGCCTCGGCCGACGTAGCGATAGAGTTTACCAACCCCACAGCGGCGTATGGCAACTTCCTGCGCGCGTTCCGCCACAACGTGAAGGTCGTGAGCGGATCGACGGGCTGGATGCACCATCACAAGCAGGACGTGGAGCGCTTGTGCCGCGAAGAGGGACAGACGCTCTTCTGGGCCAGCAACTTCTCCGTCGGCGTGGCCATCTTCTCGGCCGTCAACCGCTACCTGGCCAAACTGATGAACCAGTTTCCACAGTATGACGTGTCCATGACCGAGACCCACCACGTCCATAAGCTCGACGCACCGTCGGGCACCGCCATCACCCTGGCAGAGGAGATCTGTCAAAATCTGGACCGCAAGACGGAATGGAAGAAGGGCACCACCACCTGGGACGACGGGCGCATCGAAGGAAAGTCGGTCCACAGAGACGACCAGCTGCTCATCGACAGCGTCCGCCACGACGAGGTGCCGGGCATCCATAGTGTCCGCTATGACAGCGAGGCTGACGAGATCACCATCACCCACTCTGCCCACTCGCGCAAGGGCTTTGCCCTCGGAGCGGTGCTGGCTGCGGAATATACGCTCACCCACAACGGACTGCTCACGACGAGCGACCTCTTCCAATTCTAACCTCCAGGTCGCTCCTGATTCATACGAAAAACTAACAATCTCATGATAGACAAAGAAAAACAAAAACTCGACCCGAAGAAGCAATGGGCGAAGTTTATCATCGTAGGAGGCCTCTACCTGCTCTTCCTCCTTTGGGTACAAAGCTGGTTGGGACTGGTCGTCCTGCCGTTCATTTTCGACAACTACATTACCAAGAAGATACGCTGGACGTGGTGGAAGGACTCCGAGGGCCCCGTGCGTATGGTAATGTCGTGGGTTGACGCACTGATCTTTGCCCTCGTGGCTGTCTATTTCATCAACCTCTTCCTGTTCCAAAACTACGTCATCCCCTCCTCTTCCTTAGAGAAGAGCCTCCTCACGGGCGACTACCTCGCCGTCTCCAAGGTGAGCTACGGACCGCGCATCCCGCAGACACCGCTCACCATGCCGCTTACCCAGCATACCATGCCGGTCTTCAACTGCAAGAGCTACATCGAGTGGCCTCACTGGGACTACCGCCGTGTGAAGGGTCTGGGACACGTAGAGCTCAACGACATCGTCGTCTTCAACTATCCTGCTGGCGACTCCCTGCTGAGCAACGAGGCCTATCAGGCTCAGGACTACTACCAGATGGTCTATAACACGGGCGAAAGCCTCCTCATGCAGCAGCAACCGGACATCAACCTCGCCACGATGAGCCTCCTGCAACAGCGCGACTTCTTCAACAAGGCCTACGCCTTGGGGCGCAACTATCTCGTGCAGAACCAGGCCGTCTATGGCGTGATTGACTCGCGCCCCACTGACCGCCGCGAAAACTATGTGAAGCGCTGCGTCGGAATGCCTGGACAGATGCTGCAGATCAAGAACAAGATCGTCTATCTCGACGGCAAGCCCAACAAGGAGCCGGAGAACGTGCAGTACACCTACCTCATTAAGTGGCGCGGCGTGACAGCAAGCGAACTTCTGGGACAGCGCTATGACGACCTGCGCAAGGAACTCAACATCAGCGAGGAGGACGTACAGAGCCTCAGCTATCTCCACGGCGCGGACGTGGAGCGCGGCACCATCCTCAACGACGCCATACTGAAAGAGTATGACGGCTACATGCCGCTCACGAAGCGTGCCGCACAGGCCCTCAAGCAGAAGGGGCTCGTCGCTGCCATGCGTCCCGTCACAGACCGCGACGTCTTCTCGGGCATGGTCTATCCGCTCGACGGCTACACACAGTGGACGCGCGACAACTATGGTCCGGTATGGATTCCGAAGAAGGGAGAGAGCATCAAGCTGACCCTCGCCAACCTGCCGGTCTATGAGCGCTGCATCCACGTCTATGAGGGCAACGACCTGGAGGTGAAAAACGGCAAGATCTTCATCAACGGCAAGCAAGCCTCATCCTACACCTTCAAGATGGACTACTACTGGATGATGGGCGACAACCGCCACAACTCTGCCGACTCACGCTACTGGGGCTTCGTGCCTGAGGACCACATCGTCGGCAAACCGCTCTTCGTCTGGTGGTCGAGCGATCCCGACCGCCATGGTTTCAGCGGCATACGCTGGTCGCGTCTCTTCACATGGGTCGGAAACATCAAGTAAGGATGCTGACTCCAATCCATCACCACAACCACATGCCCCACCCCCTTGCGGGTGGGGCTTTGCTCTGTTCGGCCTACTTCGCCCCTATCCAGTGGTGGCAGAAGGCGTACCGCCACCAGAGCGTGTACATAGAGGGCTACGACCACTTCGTCAAGCAGACCTACCGCAACCGCTGCCTCATCGCCACGGCCAATGGCACACAGTCGCTATCCATCCCCGTAGAGAAGCCCGCTGACGGACGACTCGACAAGACACGAATGCGAGAGGTGCGCATCAGCGACCATGGGGACTGGCGCCGAATCCACTGGAGTGCGCTCTGTGCGGCCTACGGCGAGAGCCCATTCTTCGAGTATTATGCTGATGACCTCCACCCCTTCTTCGAGCGGCCTTGGCACTACCTCCTCGACTTCAACACCGCCATCACCCACACACTCTGCGCGCTGATCGGCTTCCAACCAGATATCCACGAGACTACCCACTACCTTTCCACACCCCTCAACGAGCGCCTCGACCTGACGGACTACCGCGAGGCTATCCGCCCGAAGCACGCCTTGCCAGACCCAGACTTCTCACCGCGCCCCTACTATCAGGTCTATGCACAACGGTTCGGTTTCCAGCCCAACCTCAGCATCCTCGACCTGCTCTTCAATATGGGCAACGAGGCCGTGCTCTATCTATAACAGGGCCATGTTCTATCTATAAGGAACATGCGCCCGCAGAGGCCTTAGGAATGACATTCTCGTTACAACACTCTATCGTCTCTTTTTGTAATAAAGCCCCCACACATCCTGCCAGCTCGCATGGAAGAACACCTTCGAAAAGATTTTCAAAAAGCAGGGGAATGGTCTCCCATGACCGCATCACTCCTTTTGCTATTGGCAAACATCAACATACGACGAAACTCTTCCTTACTAACAACAGGAAACTTCACATTACCCGTCATCGCCTATTTCCCTTCTCACTTTCTGTCATTTGCTACTCTGTCAAAAACTGACAAAGCGAAAAAAGCACCATTCCAACGGATTTTCACGGTTTAAAACGCTTAACTTTGCAACGAGAGTATCACAAAATATTAAAAACATCGCTTATGATAAAGAAAGCACTCACAATCAGCATTAGCGCCCTGTTGGCAGCTACAGGCCAAGCGCAAAACGCCTATTTGGAAACAGGATTTGACGAGGGGATGCCCACAACATTCATCCTTCACGACGAGGACGAGCGAACGCCATCGACCGACATGTCCTCTCTCGGATTCGAGGTGGGAAAAGCATGGATCGTCGCCAAAGGGGTAGATCCCGTCGACGCAGACAACAACGTAGCAATCTCCACTTCGTGGTACAAGAATGCAGGAGCGGCTAACGATTGGATGGTTACACCTGGCATCACCATTACCGACACAAAGGCCATACTACGGTGGCGTTCTATGGCTCGCGACAAGGATTTCCGAGACGGGCTCAAAGTATATGTGTCCGAAACGGGAACGTCCGTGGACGACTTTACCACCCCTCCCATCTTCTCCCTTTCTAAAGAAGCAAACACTTGGACGGAACATGAGGTGAGCCTTGCCGACTACGTAGGCAAAACCATCTACATCGCATTCGTCAATGACAGCAAAGACAAGGCAGCCCTCTATCTCGACGATCTCTTCGTTGGCATTCCTTCACACGTCACGATGTCTCTCGACCTGGGACGTGTTTTCGACGGCTGTGACACGATACCTCTGAGGGGAACCGTACAAGCCACCAACGAGGATGTCAACGGATTTACCATCGGTTTTCAGTCGGGAGATCAGTACTTCGAACAGTCGTTCCATGATATCGTCGAGGCTGGCAAAAGCTTAGCCTTCAGCATGGACAAGCCGTTCCTCCTGGAGCGTAACGCTACTGCCCAGTGGAAGGCATGGGTCAAAAGTGGCACCGACAGCGTCAGCTATAGCGGGAACACCTCAGCCTACCTGTGGAAACTCGTGGCAGAAGAAGTCACGGGAACATGGTGTGGGTATTGTGTACGCGGCATTGGCGCACTTGACTACATGAAGAAGAATTACCCCAAAGGATTTATCGGCATTGCAATCCACAACAACGGCAGCACACAGGTCCCTGATTCCATGGCGATTCCAGGCGAAGCCTATCTCAACAATCTGCTCTCACACTTAGGGGCTGCAGGTTATCCTCACGCTGGCATTAATAGGAACGTAATGTACTGGGGAGATCCTGTCGACATCCCTGCCATGTACACGGCTATCAAGAGCAGCAATAGCAATACAGTAGGCTTGCGCCTGACAGCCAACTATGATGAGCAGACCAATCAAATAGCAGCAAATGTAGATGCTTTTTTTGCCACAGACTTCGACAAAGCGCATTACAACCTTGCTTTTGTAGTGGTGGAGAATAACGTACATCGCACCCATGCCGAAACGGGCATCCTCAACAACTATTGCGGTTATGACCAAATGAACTATTACGCTGGGGGAGGATCAGGTAGCATGTACGGCTTCGAGAACCAGCCAAACATTATCAACGCCGACGACATCTGGTTTCAAGACGTCGCGCGCGGTATTTTCCCCAGCTACGAAGGTGTCAAGAACGCTTTTGGCGTGGAGAGCGTGAAGGAGGGAGACCACCTAACATACAACTACTCACTCGACATGCCAGAGACGGTACTGAAGAAGGAAAATACCGAACTGGTAGTTCTGCTGCTCAATGAAGATGGCATGATCATCAATGCCGATAAGTGCGCTATAGAGGGTACGATTCTCAACAGGACCGACTCCATCACTCGGTCCGTGACTACCGACCCATACTACTATACCCTCGGGGGGGGTCGAGTAGAAAAGCCTAGCAAGGGTGTATATATCCACAAAGGGCACAAGGTCGTGTTCTGATTTGCTAGAAGCATATCGTTCATTATGACTATTTGCTTTTGAAGGATGATTTTGTGTTATCTCATGGGTAATAGTTCGCTATTACCCATGAGATTTGCTTTACTGTGCCCTACAAGCTTTTGGAGATTTTGATTTTGACACTTCTTTGATTTTCTTGACTGAGGAGTTTGTTCCAAGACGAAATCCCTGTGTACTACAAATCAAAAGCAAAGAATGCGTTTGTAGAAAACCGACATACTAGCAACATAAGGGCCCTAAAGATGGATGAAAAAACGGGAGCCAAACTTGAGTTAGAGCGCCCTCATGAATTCTTTTATTGCCGAATACATCTAGAGAAAGGCGGGAATGGGACATTACGTCCATTCCCGCCCTTCTTAATTAGAAGCGCGACCTACTAACACATAACGTCAATCTTTGCTAATTACCTGACAAGGAGTTTCATCACTTGCGTTCCTTCGCGTCGAATATAAACGCCAGCTTTCGTTGGCTTGTCGATACGAACACCATCTAAGCTGTAGTATGCGGTGCCTTTTTGCGTATGGCAATCCGTGCGGTCAACTTTTGTCGCCTCACTGGCGAGAACAGTCTGAGGCACACTCCATTGACTGGTTTTGCTGCCATCTGCATTGGTAGCACGCACCTCGAAACTATAGTAGTTGTCTTTTTGCAAACCATTAATCACCACCGACTCGCCATTAATACCCCTCATCTCTGTAGTATCCAGCTCGACAAACTGTTCCTCCACCTCAGGGTTTTCATCAGAAATGGCCTCACCTGTTACATTCACCTTGAGGGCACCCTCTACATAGCCAGCGCCATTGCCTCGGACAATGAGAATACTGTCGATGATAGCGACATCTCCCTTCACCTGAAAAGTAACATCCGTCACCGTCAGTCCGTTGTCAAACTGGTAATAATAGGATTTGTCGCTGGAAGTGAGACGATAGGCACCAGTCTTACCATTAGACGATACTGTGAAGACAGGAGTTTTCCCTGACAGACTGTGAGTCCGTACTAAGACCGTGAACTGCTCACCCATATTATATAGGTTTAGTTTCGGCGTGGTCAGTGTTCCATCAGCATCGACAGCACCCAATTTGACAGCCCCACCGGCTTGATAGACACGTTTACCTGTCCATCCACTCCTCTCCATATAATTATCCAGCGAAACAGAAATATCTTTGCTATCAGGTGAAGAAGGCGTTCCGTCGTTCATAAAGACAAAGCCCTCGGCAAGGGCGACTGGCAGATCGGACTCTCTTGCAAGAGAATGCCAACGCAAGTCGTACAGCGCCTCAGAAGCGCTGCCTTCCCAATAGGCACGGAAACTATCATCCCGAACCTCCGTGAAACCCAAACCGCTAGGTGTTCGGAAATGGTTGGGCCTGAAGCGAAATGACACCACCCCGTCATGGTGGCGTATGTCTGTCACCCAACGATCAAGCCCCACCCCCTGGTAGGTCTGTGAGGCGGGGGTCGTTTCATCGGTAAATGCATCATTTCCGCCGAAGGGGAAAAGATCACCAGCCTCAGATTCATGACCTAACGTCTCGTCATAACCGGACTCATTATCGGCGCAAACTAAATAGTAACGACGATGTGCGGTAGTATTGTTGAGCGTATTTTTGTCCCATGCATTTTGCAGAAAATCGACATGGGTGATCATCAAGCCGCTTGCCTTGATGCCCACATCCCATCCCGTCTGCTGACGGTTTTCCAAAAGATAGAACTCATCATGCCTGGCTGTCGGAAGAAGATAAGTCTGACGGCTATCGGCAATATTCTCCAGCGTGAGCACATCAGAAGGCTCATTGATGATGGTTGGTTCCATCCACCCGAGCGAGATTCGCTCAAAGGCGGTGTAGGAGGGAGGGATGTTCGTATTCTCGTTGTATGTGCCATAGTCCATATTGTCGTAGCGCCCCAACTCGTATTCCGTCGTTGCCGTGTTATAGTGATCTGCCAGTCCTAACACATGGCCAAACTCGTGAGTGAGCGGTCCGATTCCACAAGGTGTAGTGCCACTATTGCCAAACAGTTCTGCAGAGCAGGCGTAGGTGTCAAGGCAGACGTCGTCAAGACACACGTTATAACCCGCCGAGGACAGCTCGTACTTGTGTGGCCATATAGTATTGGCATCAGCACCAAAATTTTCGCCATAGCCAGCATAGATGACATATACCATCTCTACCTTGCCATCACCATCGAGATCATACTGCTTAAAGTCCACTAAGGGGTCAGCCAACTGGCAGGCCTCAGCTATAGCCTTCGTCGGTTCTTCGTCGCCAATCATGTTGCCCCAAATGTCAGTAGCGTCTTTTCCGTAGTACGACATCTCCTTCGATAGTGTAACAGGACCCACTACATCAAAATGAGGGTTGAAACGTCCGTTACTCTGAAAGTAGAAGTATTCATGTGCCGAACCGATGGCACCATTGTCATGAAAGCCCTCCTCGTTGAGCATCCGTTCAAAATAGGAAGCATCATAGGTAAATTTCTGGTCTTGAAACTGTGCTAGGATGACTACGCCTTTGAAATCACCCGTTGTCGGGAAAGACCCCACACGCATCTTTTCATAGGGAGTAACCGTGTCTATAGGCTTCGCTTGCATCGGCAATATTGTTTCGGTAGAAGATGTAAAGTTTTCCGCTTTCTTTATCAACTTCAGAAACGCCTTGTCTGCTGCCGAACGTAGTGGAATGTCACGCACTATGGGAGCACCCTCGGTGCTTAAATAGCCTTCTTGGGTTTGATAGGCATAACGGTAATAACCATCGGACGACTGCATGATGGCGTAGCCATCGGCTGTGAGTCGTTGATGACGATGTTCGTCACCACGGAGATAGACGGTAATAACAGAACCATCAGGCTGCTTCAATTGGACAGCTCCCCGATAAGCAGGTGCTGCTGAGGCGGCAAGCGCTCCAACAAGCAAAAGGACGGATAGCAAGTTCTTACTTTTTTTCATAAATCTAAAGCATTTGGTTTACGCTTGCAAAGGTACGAAGAAGCAAGAATACTCCCACATTTATATTATAGATAGACTATGATTGGGATATAGACAAAAACTGACAGAGCGATAAAATCGGCATTTTCCTTAGGTTTATCGTCGCATTCTTAATACTTTTGCAGCATAATTGGCAGTCCTCCACAATTCTGCCACACAGTAATAAATAGTATTCATTTAGTTCAACATTTAAAAAATCAGCTTATGAAGTACAAGTCACATTGGATCTCGCTCGCAGCGCTTGCAGCTCTCATAGGATGGTCTTCGCCATCTTGGGGACAGGAAGCAAAAACTGCATACGGCATCATTGAAAACGACGCAGGCATGGGCTCCGGAGTCTATACCTTTGACGTCAGTTGCGACACGCTCGACAACGTGCAAATTGTTGCTCCATTGAGCGTAGACCACATCATGGGTGCTACGATGGTGGACAACGTCTACTACTACATCGACTATGAACAGAACATAAAAGGACATAAGTCTCATGGATTCTATAGTTTTGACCTGGAAACAAAAAATGTAAAGAAAGTTGGTGATTACCATGACCTACAGCAAGGACCTGCAGCCAGCCATTTTGCTTGGAACGCACAGACACAGACCATGTATGCGCTGAACAGCGTACAATCTGGCAACGGGTTGGTGAAGATTGACCTCACTAACGGCGATCTCATCCCTGTCTGTACATTTTCTTACGACCGTCTAACGGAAAAAGACCAACAGTGGGACAAGAGTTTACACACCTTGATCTCGATTGCCATCAACTATGATGGCGACATGTACGGTGTGAGCTATAGTGGTGCACTATACAAAGTAAACCCCGTCACAGGACTTTGCTCCTTTATCGGCGAGCTCGACTATAATCCTGACCAAGCTTACATGTACAACAACAACTGTCTGTTCTTCGACAACGAGACAGGAAAACTATATTTCCGCTTCTTCACTTTCTATGGAAAGAAATATGAGTTGTCCGAAATCGATTTGAAGACAGCCCATGTAACCCACATTGCCACCCTGCCTTACGAGGTGGACGCAAGCGGCATGATAAGCAAGTCCTTCGGATTCGATGGCATCGTAATGCCGTACGTGCCTGCCGAAGCAAGTGCACCACAAAAAGTGCAAAACTTGAAGCTAACACGTGGAGAGCAAGGTGAGCTGACAGCGAAACTGGAATGGGACAACCCATCGAAGACCTATGGACGCGGTGGCACCTTAGAAGACCTTGACAGTATCATTATCTATCGCGACGGAGTGGAAGTGCACCGCATCGCCAATCCTGTCATCGGTGGCCACGAGACTTGGACCGACAACTTACCCGAGCGGGGTTATTACACCTACAAGTTTGTACCTGTAAATGACCTGGGGTATGGCGACCGCAGTTCCATCTCGGCATATATTGGCGTGGGAGACCCTATGAACGTGGGAGACCTCAAGGCTGAGGCAGAGGCCAACTGCGCCAACATCACGTGGACAGCACCCACAGAGGGTAAATTTAATTCATGGATCAACACCACTGACCTCAGCTATGATGTATGGCGTATGCCTGGCAATGTGAAACTGGTTGAGAAGAGCAAGGAAACCTCCTTCACAGACACCACACTTCCAGTGATGGGCAAATACCACTATAACGTCATAGCGTATGCCGGCGGATTCCAAAGCGACTCCATCAGTACGGAAGAAATCATCGCTGGGCCAGCATACCAAGCACCTGATACGCTACTGACCGACTACGCAAACTTTATGTTATGGAACAACATCGACGCCGATGGAAGTACCACGACATGGACATGGCAGACAGCAGGACTTTACGGACAATTCGGTGGGGCCACCGATAATTATTACTATGAGGATTATGCCCCACAAAATTGGCTCATCTCCCCGCGCATCCGTATGGAGAAGGCCAAGCATTACAAGATTACATTCGAGACCAAGACTGGTAGCGACAAAGTACAGGAGCTACTTGCCATCGGCTTTGGTCAAGGCGCGGAAATTACCAATCAGGACAGCATCTATCAGTTTGCCTTAACGGAGAAAGAGGCTTTGACATTGCGCGTCAACTTGCCTGTTGTTGAAAACACAGGTGACTACAATTTCAGCTTTGTTCACCGCACGCTATACAAAAACTATAATATCGCCATCAAGAACGTCATCTTTGCAGAAGACCACGAAGGCTATATCTCGGGACGGGTAACCTGCGACGGAAAGGGCGTGAGCAATGCACTAGTTCGCACGGAGAACGGACAGTTCACTAGCAGAACCAACAACGATGGTCAATATACTCTCAACTACCTGCCCGAAGGCAGTTATAACATTATCGTAGAAGCATTGGGTTATCGCGATGGCTCGGCTACTTCTACCGTCTCAGAGTTGGAAACAACCACAGAGAACATCGCTATTGAGGCCCTTCCCACTTATTCTCTCCAAGGCAGAATTAGCGACACTGTGGGCGATCCTGTAGTAGGTGCAACTGTCATACTCTCTGGGTACAACAACTACGAGACAACGACGGCTGCAGACGGTTCTTACAGTATTAGCGGCATCTATGAGCACACGGGCTATACCGTTAGCGTAAGCAAGAACAAACTGTTGGGTGTCAGCGAGACCATTGACGTAAACGCAAACAAGACGTTGAACCTCACCCTGAAGGACAACATCAAGCCAGCCAAGGCAGTGAATGTGGCCGAGTCAGCCAACGGCGACCAAACGGAAGTGACGTGGCAGGCACCAGCCAACGACCCGCGTGTGGACCGTATTGACGACGGTGTCATCACCACTGGCACTGGATACCAAAACGGCGCAACGAACAAATCGACCTTCGGTGTAATTCGTCGAGAAGCAGCCACCGTTTATGGTGCACAGTTCTACCTTACCAACGCACCAGGCGTAAGCCATTACAGTATCGCTCTGCGTATACTAGGACTGAAGGAGAACGGCGATCCCGACGAGGCGAATGTGCTTTTTGAAGAAACCTATGTACCTGTAAAGGATGACCAATGGAATGAGTACACCCTACCCACGCCTGTCGAGGCACCGAACGGGTACTACCTCTGCGTGGCAACAGCCAGTTGGCTTGGGATTGGCATAGACGGTGGCGGTGACACTGCAAAATATCCGTTCCAAGCAATGACCAACTGCTTCAGTGGCGATTTCACATCAGGCACCTATTATTATCTGGACAACCAGCAGAGCGAGAACATGCATCGCAACTTTATGATCCGCCCCGTAAGCGCTCCGTACAGTGTGTCCGAGGACCACATCACAAAGACGGGACGTTTCATGCCTTGCTACATGGAGAAGAACGAAAATGAACAACCCACGCTCTACAATTATAAGGACAACTACAAGGTGCAGGGAGCAGAGCCAACAACTCCACTGAAAACCGTACAGAATCGCGTACGCTACAACGTCTATCGCCTTACCCCTGCCAACACAGCCAATGAAGAGGCATGGACGAAACTGGCCACCAACCTTCAAGAGCGTAGTTACACTGACAGCAACTGGAAGACGCTTCCACAAGGCACTTATTATTATGCCGTGAAGGCCATCTATACAGGAGACAAAGAGTCCGTGGCAACTCTCTCCGACAGTATTGGCAACAAAATGCTCACTAACGTCGTTTTCAACCTCACCACCAACACAACGGACAATGAGGCTTATGGCGCAAGCATCGTCATGGTAAACGGAGGCGGCACACATACCTATCAGATGACAGCCGACAACGCTGGTGTGGCTACGAGCGGTAGCGTATGGAAAGCAACCTACGAGGTACACATCTCGCTCGACGGATTCTATCCGATCGATACAACCATCACTGTAGACAAAGAGAACAGCTACACATTCAGCTACGAGCTCATAGAGCACAAGGTGCAACCACACGGCTTGATCATTGAGAACGGATCGTATGGCGCACAGAAACTTTTCATTTGGAATTATCCCGAGTATTTCGAAGATAGTTTTGAAGAGCACGAAGACTTTGTGCTTAATTCTCCAGGCAGCATCGGCTGGCAGTATTTCGACGGCGACGAGGGCGAGACAGGTGCCTTCACTTTCTCTCAGGACGGTAGTAAGCCCTGGCCTAATGCCTTCGAAGCAATGGCCTACATCATTATGAATGCAGGAAAGGTTTCCGACGGGAAGGAAGGCACGCTCGCTAGCGACTATATCACATTGGCTCCTCGCTCTGGAGAGAAAAGCCTGCAGAGCTGGCCAGCGGCAGGTAAGAAAGAGGACGACTGGCTCATCACGCCGCACCTCCACTTCCAAGAGCCCATCAGCTTCCGATTCTACGCACTCAACTTCTCTAATAATGCTCCAGAAGAGATCGAGGTGCTTTATACGACTAGTGAGATCCCCGATGTCGAAGAGTTTATACGCATAGATAGCTGCACCATCAACAGCGCATACGGCTCTTGGGTGCTGAAACAGTATGACAGTATCCCTGCCGAGGCCAACTACATCGCCTTGCGCCGTGTGACACCTGCAGACGAGACTGGGTACACGCCAAAGATCCTAAATATCGACGACGTGGCCTTCGGTACAAAACTGCCAAACGCAGCCCGTTATTTGCCCAAGAATAACGTGAGACGCATGCCGTCGCTCGACGGTGCCTACGAGGTGTATCTCGACGGAGAATTGGTGGCCAGCACCGATGACACGCAATACTACTTTGACGGACTGACGGTGGGCAAGCATACGGCAGGTGTGATTGCCAGCTACACCTCGGGTAAAACTACTATGAGCACTATCGACTTCGAAGTGGATGCTACGGGAGTCAGTTCCATCACGGGCAGACAGGACGAGAGCAAGGCCGAGTTCTACAACATCAAAGGACAACGCATCAGCAATCATGACCTCCCGCGTGGCGTATATATCGTCAAGAAAGGTGGACACATCTATAAGAGCATTAAGAAATAAGTAGTTCGCCTTATATAATCATCAATTGTGACAGGGGTGGAGTAATTTGGACTTCCACCCCTGTTTTTTGTGACGTCCATTCCACATGTATCCCATAAGCTCGGACATGGGTGTTTAGTTTGCAAAGGCACCAAAGGTTTATTTTTGCAGCTCTTTACAAAGCGACATTGTGAATCCGCAAAAAGTTGTTTTTAGATCAACCATTCGCTTATTTGCCAAAAAACAACTATATTTGCAACCGAATTCAACATTTGGGAAAAGGTTATGATAAAAATGCTTCGTCACAACGCTTGCCGGCCATGGGTGCTGGCCTTCATGCTTGCTGCAGTATGGAGCGCACAAGCTTCCAACTACAAGTACCACTTCAAGAAGATAGACCGACGCTTCGATGCAATTGCAGAGAGGCTCAATCAACTTGACTTTGAGAATCGAAGAGCCGAGGCCAATCCTAAAGACCTGCAACAGTTGGCACAACTTGCGGGAAAGCATCCTCAGCTGCAAGCACGATCCATCTATTGGCAGGTGCGTATGACACAGTTCAACGCACGCCCAACTGAATGCATCCAGCAACTCAAAAAAGCGGAACGGCTCTGCCAGCCTGGCTACGACTACGACTTGGCACTCATTCGCTATCAGCTTGCTGGCAACTACGACCGCATAAGCGAATATATGCAGTGCTATCGCAACGTCTCAATGGCCATAGCTGTTTTTAGAAAGGCAAAAGACTATTATTTCATGGGAAATGCGCAACTGCTACTGGTACAACTTTTCCATGAGATCAACGATGACGAACACGCCAGCGAACAACTCCTACTGGCAAAAAAAAGCTACGAGACAGCAGGATACCCCCTCAACCGCATCTACTTCTACCAAGCGATGCTGACAAAAGACGATGCTGAGAAATCCGCACTTTTGGCCAAAAGCGTCGCCGTTGGTGGACGAGACTGGGCGATGACCATGCAGGCCTACCTCAATCTGAGCGAGCTCGCACTGGATAAGGAACAAACGCAAAAAGCGGCGGCCTACTACAACATGGGCAAGGCCGAGATAGAAAAATTCGCCCCTGATAACGTATTCTTCGGGGCGCTACTTTCCCTGTCCCATGTAAAGATTCTCTATGCACAAGAATTATACGCCGAGGCTCTCTCCGTCATCGAAAGCCTGAAGACTATCGGACCCAAAATTAAAGAAGAACTGTTCATGCAGGAGGTCTATCGCTACTCATGGCTTTGCCACGCTCACCTCGGCCAAAAGGAAAAGGCCTATGCCATGCTCCGCTTATTTCAAAGCGAATACGAACGCAACACCGACTCCATACGGGCCCACGACATACCCAAGGCACGAGCACGGGAAGAGATTCTGCGACAGAACGACCGTATACGAATTCTGGAGAAAGACGCACGCATCAAGACCACCTATCTCTATTTGGCCCTTTTGAGCATTGCGCTGATTGTCTTTGTGGGTCTAACAATTATCTATTACCTTCGTCAACGTTATCGCATCCGTGACATTGAAAACAAGCAGTTGCGTGAAAACTTGCGACAAGAAGCCCTCATCTACAGTATGAATCGCAAGAACTTTGAGGATGATCTGCAACAGAAAGCATGCGAGATAAGCAGCAATACACTGCTATTGGCCAATAAAAATGAGGTGCTTCAACAAATCAGCGATCTAACTCGACGCTTCTCCGACGAGGGGAGTATTCCCCGAGAATATGTCAAACACGTCAACGCTATAATTGCTGGAAGCCTAGACAATGACGATGAGTGGTCGCGCTTCAAACTCCACTTTGATAGTGTCCACCCACATTTCTTTGTACGACTAAAGGAGCTCTGCCCTGACCTGACGGAGAACGACCTCCGCCTATGCGCTTATATCAGCATTGGCATGCGCGCCAAACAGATTGCTGAGATGCTCAATGTGAGTCCTGACAGCATCAATAGCAACCGCTACAGGCTGCGCAAGAAATTTGGACTGCTAAGAGGACAGTCTCTCGACGACTATATCAGGAAAGTCTGATCGCGTCCGTCAAGGATAGGCTTTTGAAAAGTCTATCCTTGACGGACACACTTGCAATCAACAGATAAATCCATTGTCATAGAGAAAACATTGTGGGACTTTTGAACTATTTACTCCATTATATCATGCATGATGTATAATTTATCGGCGGCCTACGCCTCAATGGCATTCATCGTCTCGACATCCACGCACAGAGCGAAACTCTTGATACCTGTTTGCTTTTTGGCCATTTAGATTAATGGTTTAGCGTGCCCGTGTTGACAACAGGCTGTGCCGAGTCGTCACCGCAGAGCACTACGAGCAAGTTGCTCACCATGGCAGCCTTCTTGTCGTCGTCGAGTTCCACAATATCTTCACTGCTTAGTTTGTCGAGCGCCATTTTCACCATCGAGACGGCACCCTCCACAATCTTCTCGCGCGCAGAGATGATCGCGTCAGCCTGCTGGCGGCGAAGCATCACGGCGGCAATCTCCGGAGCGTAGGCCAGATAGTTGATGCGCGCCTCCACCACCTCGATGCCCGCCATACTTAGGCGTTCGTCGAGTTTCTCCTCCAGTTGTTTGTTGATCTCATCTGCACCGTCGCGAAGAGTCAGTTCCTTACTGGCCGAATCGTTATTGTCGTAGGCATAGAGTCCTGCCACCTGACGAAGGGCAGCATCGCTCTGAGTCTTGACGAAATTCTCAAAGGCAAGCATCACGTTCGACACGCTTGTACCAACCTGCTGTGCGCCCCCGCTCTGTGCCATGGTCTGTGAGTCAATTTCAAACATGGCCTTGTAGGTATCCTTTAGCTTCCACACGAGTACCAGGCCTATCATCACCGGGTTGCCCGTCTTGTCGTTCACCTTGATAGGCTGGGCGTCAAGGTTGCGGGCACGAAGCGACAGTTTCTTGGTGTTAATAAAGGGGTTAACCCATGAGTAGCCCACGTTGGTGTAGGTGCCTTTATATTTCCCGAAAAACATCATCACTCGCGCCTCGCCTGGTTCGACCATCACGAAGCCTCCCCAAACGAAGAGTGTGACTGCCAACAAAGCAAAACCCACGCCGATAAGAAGTCCTGCCAACAACTCGTGCTGGCACCAAACAAAGCCCGCAACCACCATGACAGCACTCAACACTGTCAACAGTATATTGAGGAAAAGCATGGCAAAACCACTGAGGGTCAAACCTTTGAACTGAAATTCCTTTGTCTCCATAATCATATTTTTAAAGGGTTACACATGATTGCTTGATGATATCATTATGACATTGCAAATATATGAATAACATATGAGACAACAAAGAAAATACTACGTTTTTTAAGTTTTATCTATACTTTTTAGAACACTTTTCTGCAAATATGTAAACGAATCGTATCCAATAAAGAATAAGTATCCATAAATGCTTCTAATGATAGAGGATTGCAAGCTCTTTTCCCTTCAACTGCATCCACAAAGCTCTTTATAGCAGTATAATATCCCTGCGTAAATACTTGGTTGTTTTGCATCAACGGTTGGAAATTATTTCTACCAAACAGTTCGGCCGTCACATTCACATGCATCAAAACCTTTTCCAAGGGAAGTCCACAAAAACGATGTGGCTTCCGCTGGAAAGTGAGCGTTTCCATCTGTTCCAATGAGTAAATACCCTTGTTGGTGTTGATGGTCATACTCTCCTTTGCATCAGACCATGTATAGTCGGTGGAAAGCTCAAGAACTCCTATAGCATCAGCATGTTTGAGTACTAACATCACGGTATGTTCGTCAATGGGTTCCACACACCTTACCTCTGCCTTTCCAAACAAATAGACGACACAATCTATCGGATGAATGAATAGGTCGAGCAGAGCGTCTCCCTCGGGGTAAGCGCCAGTTAGAAATTTTAGATTATAAGTCTTTGTTCCCTTGCTCCCCTGCAACTTCTTCTTCAAGATTTGCATGGCAGGTGCGAAACGCTTTTGCAAATCGACCATCGCCAAAACTTGAGTTTGCTTCTGCAATTCTATTAAGCGTCTCAATTCTTCGGCATTCAAACACGGAGGTTTCTCTATGAACAAAGCCTTTTTATGCGCTAACACCCTAGATGCGATAGAGAAATGCGCCTTTGAAGAAACAGATACAAATACACCCTTTATATCTTCATCCGTTAAGACTTCGTCCAATGACGTAGTTGCACGGACGTGAGGAAAGACTCCTTCTATCAAGTGCAGCTTACCAGGAGTTTTACAACAGATGTATTTTAACGGTACATGTAGATAGTTGAGCACAGGATAAAGGTTGTTTGTACTATGATTTCCTATACCCACAAAGGCATACTTTCCTTGGTAGGCTTGCTGCAACATTTTCATGTTCCGCACATGCTTATAGCGTTCTATGACATTTTTAATGTGTTCCATTAAAAACCAATCTTTTTGATATATTTTCTGTAAGTCTCTGCTCTATTGCCTGTCCATTGGTATTTACCATAGAAAACTTCGATGATGCTCTTAGGAAAAACCTTTTCAAGATTACGCAGCAGGATAATGTCATACTTGCGATGGAAGTTGATCCAGCAACCATTGCATTCTCTTGAATACTGGCACTGCACCTTGGTAGTTTCTCTCGAATTGAAAATTTCGTCCAACGAATGTTCATAGACGTTACCTAACATTACGCCCAGATTCTGGCACAACGGCACATCGCCGTTGGAATGAATGACCAATTCGCTAAATATGCTTTGGCAACGTAAACGCAGACGACCATTTCTCCATTCCTTATACAATGCCACAAAGTCAAAATTTTCTTCTGTGCCATGAATGCTCTTGGGGATATTCTGAATGTAATGGGCCATATCGGCAGAAAGCAAGTCGGCAGTGGTGTCAAAAAAATCCATTGTGCCATAGATGCCTATGCGCACATCCACATCGTATCTCTTGGCGAGACCTATCACATAGTCCATGTCCTCAAAAGTATTCCATGGCGAGAGGCAAAACATCAGAGAGACTGGAACCTCGTCCTTTAGAGTCTCTATCACTTCCAACACCTTGTCATGGCCATTACAACCCCTCATGGCTTTGTATGTTTCCTTGTTGCCATCGAGCGAGACGTACAGATGGCTCGGATGATACAGTCTCACTGCCTCTATTACCTTTTGAGGTGCGAGACAATTCGACAATAGCGTATAGTTGGGATGGTTGTCCTTGAACCACTCCATGATGGCATTAGCCTCAGGATGAAGCAAGAATTCTCCACCCTCCAAACCTACAACAGTATTCTTTGTGACACACTGGCTCGCCATGATCATTTTTATCATTTCCAAGGACAGATACTCTTCTGGCTTCTGCCATATTGAGCAGTGCTTGCAACGCGACTGACACTTGGTGGTAGAGTAAATCATCAAAGTGCTCAGTCGCTTGTGATGCGGGCGAGTGATGTTGTTGAGGTATAGCACCCCATTGCGAAAATAGTCGCTTGTTTTGTACATGATTGTCTTCCAAAATTTTTGTTCTTCTATTAGGTAAGAGGCAACAAAAAACAGAAAGACTGCATGAGGACACCATTACCAAGTGAATCTTAGGCCGAAGGGAACAGTAAATGTGAACGGATGTTCTGTCCATATAGTATGGACGGAACTACCATTCGGCACATACCAGTGGAGCGAAGGTTCTATGTAAACGCTCCACTTGGTAGCAAGCTTGTATTGTACTCCTATGCCAGTACTCACACTCCATTGCAGCGAAGGTATGAAATGCCAGTGATTTGTACAGGACGTGATAGGTCCGACAACATACTTTTCGTCTGTTTTACCATAGACCGGTATTTGCAGACTTCCGCCCAACGAAGAATATATAGTCCAATTCTTGACATCAAGCCACTTATACGACACATGCAAAGGCATTCCCAAATAATGCACATGTTGGGTTCGCTTGATATAATAAGCATCCTCTCCTAACGTGAAGTTGGACTTCAAGAACGAAAACTGCAGGCCAGACATCAAACTCCATTTTTTCCCCAATGCCTTTGTTACCGAAATACCAAAACTAATCGGTTTGTCATGATGCTCATGCTCCACGATTTTCCCATCGTTCTTGATGTTATTGTTGATATTGTTTTTATTGTTGAAGGCTATTTCCATGAGTGCTTTCTCCTCCTCCGACAAGCCTTCGTGCTCTTTGATCTGCAAATAACGATAGTACTCGTCCCAAGTGGAGAACTTGTCGGGAGCCACAGGACCATCAGGCCCGTCAACGTCTGGCAGACCACCTCCCGAATTGCCAGTAAGCATTCTGTAAGCGTTTTGCGCTAAAGCAGACCCCAAAGAACCAGCAGCAAGCAACTGCCAATGGTGCTTTTTAGGAAGTACCGTTTCCTCTGTTATCAACGGTTTGTCGTACTCGTGCCAGCGTATTCTCATCGTATCACTAAAAATACTGTCGTCTATTATTCCCGCAATAGGAATGTTGTCCAAAATATTTGGAGTCTGAAGCGTATCAGTTGCAGGTATTGTGTCAACTATTGCTTGGGCTACATGAGGATAGATGTTGCTTATTACCACATCCACTTCCTTATCCTTTTGGCTTTGATCCTTTGTGACCTGATCCTTTGCGACCTGCTTTTCCTCCACTTGCCTATTACCCAGACTTGCTTGTACTTTATCTTCGTTCTTAACCTGTGCCGTATGATTATTATTCTCCTTCGCCTTGTCCTTTCTCCATAAAACACGACAGATCGGTATGCTAATGAAGATGATTGTAACGACAGCCAGCATACGTTTGCTGATCATTTTCCTCAGCATTGCTTTAGCTCTTGCCAGTTGCGACGATGAACTGTGGGGTTCGATCCCCATCCTTTCTGCTATTTCCTTATGGGAATATCCTTCGATCACGGCCATCTGAAAAACCTTGCTATAACCTGTAGGTAACTGGCGAACCATTTTCATGATTTCCTTTTCTCCCAAGTAATTCTCAGGCGTAATACTCCCTTCTACATCCAATTCTTCGTCCGAGAAAGACGAAAAAGGAACGACACTTCCCTTCTGCTTGCACTTCCGAAATTTCAAGGCCTCATTTTTTGCTATAGCAGAGACCCATTCGCCAAACTTTGAAGTATCTCTAAGTTGATGAAGAGAATAGTAAGCACGGATAAACGCCACTTGGACAAGGTCATTCAATGTATCCTCGTCCTCATGGGTGATGTTAAAGCACACCTTTCTCAACATAGGAGAATAGGCTTCGATAAGTTTTTTCAGAGCAGTTGTATCACCAGTCCTTACTCGCTTGATAGTCTCTTCTATATCCATATTTGGGATCAAAGCACTTTTGCTTCCTTATAATAGGATAACCAAAAGCAAGAAATGACTGCGCCGACATCTATTAACAACCCCTAAACAAGCTTTGGGATTGTTAACAGATATGGTCTCTGTATGATCGGTTTGAGTTGGTTGTCATAAAGAAAAAACTGTCAAGAGGCCGTACTAACGATGTTGGCACGGCCTCTTGACCCTCTATAACAGTGCGGGCAACTCGAAGAGGCGGATGCCGTTGCTGCCCTTGATGAGGATAGTGCGCCCCGAGGGTTGCTCCTCGGCGATAGCACGCCGCACGGCCTCAACATCAGGGAAGGTGCGGTAAGCTGTGTTGGTGGCAGCAAACTCGGGACCCACGAGCCACACGTCGTGGAAGCCGTCGCGCGCCAGGAGGTCCACAATGCGCTGGTGCTCTTCGGCAGAGGCCTCGCCAAGTTCGCGCATATCACCGAGAATAGCCATTTTGTGGTCGGCCTCGGTGAGACGGAAATTCTCTATTGCCGCCGCCATACTCGACGGATTGGCATTGTAGGCATCAACGATAAGTCGGTTGCGATCCGTCACGGTCAGCTGCGATCGGTTGTTGCTCGGCTGGTAGTCTCCCAAGGCTTGGGCAGCATCCTGCGGCGACACGCCGAAATGGAGACCAATGGCAATGGCGGCGAGCATATTGCTCATGTTGTAAGATCCGATGAGCTGAGAGCGCACCTCCAATGGCTGCGGTGTGAGGGCCGCGGCGGCCTGGAAAGAGAAATGGAGGAAGGGGGCACAGGAGATCAGTGTGCCACGGACGTCAGCGGTAGAATCCGTGCCGTAGGTGACGACGCGGTCAAACTGGCGCTCGGCAGCCATCTCCATCAGATCGGCATCGCTCTCGTTGAGAAAGAGGAGGGCGCCATGGGCCCGCATGAAATCATAGAGTTCACCTTTCGTCCGTTTTACACCCTCGAAAGATCCGAAGCCCTCCAAGTGGGCACGCCCTACATTGGTGATCATGCCACAGGTCGGCTCAACATAATCCACAAGCTGCTGTATGTCGCCCGGATGGGAGGCTCCCATCTCCACAACCGCTATCTCATGTTCCGGCGTGATCTGAAGCAGCGTACGCGGCACGCCTACATCGTTGTTGTAGTTGGCCTCGGTGTGGAGCACACGGTATTTTTTGGCCAAGACCGCGGAAACCAGTTCCTTGGTTGTGGTCTTACCATTCGTACCCGTGATGCCGATGACAGGAATGTCAAACTGGCGGCGATGCTCACGGGCCAGTTCCTTATAGGTAGTCAGCGCATCAGTCACGACGATATAGCGTGCGTCGCCAGCCACGGCATATTGCGGTTCATCAACCACGGCATAGCTACAGCCCTTCTCCAAAGCCTGGGCGGCAAAACGATTGCCGTCGAAGGATGCGCCCTTGAGCGCGATGAAGAGACTGTTCTCTGGGCAATGGCGGCTATCGGTCGTCACGCAGGAGCAGCGACGATATAGTGCGTAAAGTTCTTTGATGTCCATAATCTTGCAGATGATAAAAACGATACGGGGCGCAGTGGCACAGGCAATAGCTGCGCCCGACGGGTTCACCATCCTCCTGTATCCTGCCCCACTGCAAAAGTAATGCTAAAAGCTCAAACCCGCAAATTATCACCGATTATTTTGCAAATTCAAATTAATTATCTACTTTTGTCCGCTGTTGTAAAAAAGTACTGACACATGGAATATACAATACAAGTGAAGCGGCGGCTCGTCAGCCTTCGTGAACCGCAGGTCATGGGAATCCTCAACTGCACGCCCGACTCGTTTTTCGCCGGGTCGCGCGTACAGACCGAGGAGAGCATCGCCCGCCGTGCCAACCAAATCATCGAGGAGGGCGGCACCATGATCGACGTGGGTGGCTTCTCCACCCGCCCAGGCGGCGTGGAGGTACCGGAGGAGGAGGAGATGCGCCGCTTGCGCTTCGCCCTGCCCATCGTGCGCCGCGAGCAGCCCGAGGCCATTCTCTCGGTCGATACCTACCGTCCCAACGTGGCACGAATGGTAGTAGAGGAGATGGGAGCCGACATCATCAACGACGTGAGCGAGGGTGGCATCACGGGCGTGGTCGATACGCCGCTGGAGCAGACGACCGACGAATATCCTGCCATTTTCCGCACGGTGGCAGCCTTGGGCGTACCCTACATCCTCATGTCGGTAAAGCCCACCATCCACGACATGCTCTTGGCTATGGCACGCGAGGTGCAGCAGCTCCGCGATCTAGGACAAAAGGATATCATCCTCGATCCTGGGTTCGGTTTCGGCAAGACGCAGGAGCAAAACTACGACGTGCTCCGCGAGATGAACCGTCTGAGTACTCTCGGCCTCCCCATCCTCGCTGGCATGAGTCGCAAGCGGATGATATTCCAGCCGCTGGGCACCAATCCCGACGGCAGCCTCAACGGCACGACCGTTGTCAATACGCTGGCCCTGATGAACGGCGCCTCCATCCTCCGCGTCCACGACGTCAAGGCGGCAGCGGAGGCGGTGCGCCTCTTCGGCTGCTACCAGGCTGAATCGAAGAAATAGTACCGAGGCTGCAATAGAGAGAATTCTCGCCAATCCCCCCACCAACAACCCAGACACAGTCATGTTTTTTGAATTTGGAATCAAAGACGTAATCGACATTCTCCTTGTCGCCCTGATGCTCTACTATCTCTACCGGGTGATGAAGGAATCGCGATCGCTCAATGTGTTCATCGGCATCATGGTCTTTGTCCTCGTCTGGCTCTTCGTGAGCCAGGTGCTGGAAATGCGTCTTCTGGGCAGCATCATGGACAAGCTCGTCTCCGTCGGTGTCATCGGCATCATCGTCCTCTTCCAAGAGGAAATACGCCACTTCCTCTACAATCTCGGCGCACGCCGCCAGGTGCAGAGCGTGCTGCGCATCTTTTTCAGTAGCAAGGATGAAGAAAAGGCGGACAAGGAGGCCATCATGCCCATCGTGATGGCCTGTATGAGCATGAGCCGTGGCAAGGTGGGCGCGCTGATCGTCATCGAGCGGGGCATCTCGCTCAGCGACATCTGCGACACAGGCGACTATATCGACGCGCGCATCAACCAGCGCCTCATCGAGAACATCTTCTTCAAGAACTCACCCCTCCACGACGGTGCGATGGTGATTACGAAGAAGCGCATCCGGGCCGCTGGTTGCATTCTTCCCGTGAGTCACAACCAGGACATTCCCAAGGAACTGGGACTGCGCCACCGTGCCGCCATGGGTATCTCGCAGGACTCCGACGCCATCGCCATCGTCGTCTCCGAGGAGACGGGACGTATCAGCGTGGCTATCAAGGGAGAATTCCAGCTGCGCCTCTCGGCAGAGCAGCTGGAGAGCGTGCTCACCAAGGAGATGATGCCCGCCACCTAATCTTGGATCCGCTGACGGATATCCTGGCTGATCGTAGCGGGATCGACAGGACGAAGGCCGTCGGGAGAAAGAAGAAGAAGGAGGTCAGCCAACTCGGCAGCCAACTGGAGGTCGTGGGTGGAAAGGAGGATAGTCTTGCCCATGGTGTGGGCCAAGCGCGAGAGCAGCCGGAGCGTGTCGATGCGACTGTGGAAGTCGAGGAAGGCCGTCGGCTCGTCGAGAAGAATGATGGGGGTCTCCTGAGCCAAGGCGCGAGCAATCATCACCTTCTGACACTCACCGTCGCTCAGCGAGTCGATCTTACGGTCACGAAGCGGCCAAGCCCCCGTCTCGACAAGACTTTGGCGCACGGCCAGCTCGTCGCGGGCAGCAAGGTTGCCCCAAAAGCCCGTATAAGGACTGCGCCCCATGCCGACGAGGTCGTGGACGGTGAGTCCACCCATTTCGGGCCGCTGGGTGAGAACGATGGAAATAATCCGTGATCGCTCGCGCTGCGAGAGACTATCGGCCTCGCGGCTACCCAGCCAAATCTCTCCGCCCACCTTCGGCTGAAAGCCCGACAGGGTGCGCAGGAGTGTCGATTTGCCAATGCCATTGTCGCCGATGAGACAGGTCAGGCGACCTCCGAGGATAGTAATGTTAATATCACGGGCCACGACGGGACCACGGCGATAGCCGATGGAGAGATGGTGCAAGCGGATGTCCATGGCGCAAAAGTACGCATTTTATTTGGTTCTCTCACCATTTTTCACGATATTTGCAAACCGAAAAATCATATACTCACAGGATAAGAGTGAACTAACGACCAAGGATAAGAGTGAACGAGCAATGACAATCAACGAGAACGCCCAACAAGCCCTCCAGCGGCAGAAACTGCTGCTGCAGATGGAATATTACGCCGAGAAAGAAGCTTTCCGCAAACAGACGGAGGTCGTGGGAATGCAGCGCAAGGTGAAGCGCGGCGACGCATGGTTTCCCCTGCGTGTGGGCAAAAACTACTATAATAGCCTCAACCAGCGCGTGGTGGAGGTGTACAGAGAGCAAGACTTGGACATAGAGCACAATTTTGAGTTTGGCAAACCCGTAGTCTTCTTCCGCCAAACCACCGAGGGCAAACTCCATTTCTTTTCCTTCACGGGCACCGTCTCCTACGCCGATGGCGAGCGGATGGTAGTGGTCGTCCCCGATAGCGCTCCGCTACTCGATCTTCAGTCCGACGGCGGACAGAAGATCGGTTGCCAACTCTCGTTTGACGAGACGAGCTATCGCGAGATGCTCGATGCCCTCGACCGCGTGATCTCGGCAAAGGGCAACCGCCTGGCCTACCTGCGCGACCTTTTCTACGGTCCCCAGCCAGCACAGACCTATGGTTTCGGTCCAGTGCGCCTGCCGTGGCTCAACGGCGCCCAGGAGCAAGCCGTCAGCGAGGTGGTGCGCGCCAAGGACGTGATGGTCGTCCACGGCCCTCCGGGCACAGGAAAGACGACGACTCTCGTCGAGGCCATCAACGAGACACTGATGCGCGAGAGTCAGGTGCTGGTGTGCGCACAGAGCAACATGGCGGTGGACTGGATCTCGGAGAAACTGGTCGATAGGGGCATTCCCGTACTGCGCATTGGCAATCCCTCGCGCGTCAACGACAAGATGCTGGGTTTCACCTACGAGCGACGCTTCGAGGCCCACCCCGACTATCCCCAGCTTTGGGCCATACGCAAGGCTATACGCGAACTGCGGGCACAGCGTCGGCGAGGCGGTTCGGAAAACTATCATCAGAAACTCGAAAGACTGAAGAGCCGCGCCACAGAACTGGAGCTACGCATCAATAGCGAGCTCTTCAACGAGGCACGTGTCATCGCCTCAACCCTGGTGGGGTCCAACAACCGGCTGATGCAAGGCCAAAAGTTCAACACGCTCTTCATCGACGAGGCAGCACAAGCTTTGGAGGCCGCATGCTGGATTGCCATCCGACGAGCCTCGCGGGTGATACTGGCTGGTGACCACTGCCAGTTGCCACCCACCGTGAAAAGTATGGCCGCACTCAAGGGCGGACTAGGCAAGACTCTCATGGAGCGCATCGTAGAGCGGAAGCCCGCAGTGGTGACGCTGCTGAAGGTGCAGTACCGGATGAACGAGGAGATCATGCGCTTCTCCTCCGACTGGTTCTACCACGGCGAAGTGGTGGGCGCACCACAAGTGAGCCACCGTGGCATTCTCGACTATGACATCCCAATAGACTGGATAGCCGTAGAGGGCGAGGCGGGAGAAGGTGGCGAGGAGTTTGTCGGCAACAGTTTCGGGCGGGTGAACAAGCGCGAGGCAGAACTCACCCTCGACGTGCTGCGCCGCTATTTTGTGAAGATCGGCAAGCGACGCGTGCTCGACGAGCAGATCGACGTGGGCGTCATCTCTCCTTATCGTGCACAGGTACAGTACCTCCGCGCGCTGATCAAGAAGGACGCCTTCTTCAAACCCTTCCGCCACCTCCTCTCAGTCAATACAGTGGACGGTTTTCAGGGCCAAGAGCGCGACGTGATCCTCATCTCCTTGGTGCGTAGCAATGCCGAAGGCCAGATCGGCTTCCTCCGCGACCTGCGCCGAATGAACGTCGCCATCACTCGTGCGCGGATGAAACTCATGATCCTGGGCGACCCTGCCACGCTCTGCCGCCATCCGTTCTACAAGCGACTCTACGACTACGTACGATCTTTGGGCGGAACGGAGGCAGCAGATCTCGAAGCTACTCCGTGATGATGATGCAATAGGGCATGGGCTTCTCCAGCTGCATGAAGGTGATGGTCGGCGCATCGTCCTTCATGTAGAAGAGCGTGCTGCTCTTGCCGTCGGCCTTGTCGGCCTTATACCCCATCTGCACGGCCTGCTGCTGAAACTGCTTGTAGCAAGCAGCGTTGAAGATGCAGAGATACAAGGACTTGCCGTTGGCGTCGAGGAGGATGAGGGAGGAGTTGCCTTTGGAAAACTTCGTGGGCAGGCCGTCCTTGGTCAGGTCCATGTTCTTCACCCAGGTGTATTCCTTGCCAAAGGCCGTCGAGACGCCCTTGTACTGGTAACCCTGCTTCGTGAGCAAGTCGTTGGCAGACTGTTGCCTGGGATTCTGAAAGATACGCACGGCCTGTGCCAGACTCACCACGTCGCTTTGCGCATGGACCGTCAGCGTGGCCGCCATCAGGAGGAACAGAAAAGAAAAGATCTTTGTTTTCATGAATGTCGTCTTTGGTGAGAGATGATCGTCGGACTATTTCACTACGGTGGCCCGGACTACACGGATATCCTTCAGCGGGCGGTCGTGGTCATCGGTGGCAGCCTTCTCGATACGTTCCACGACCTCCAGTCCCTCCACGACCTCGCCAAAGACCGTATAAGAGCCGTCGAGGTGGGGTGTGCCGCCAAGCGTCTTATAGACCTCGCGGATCTCCGGTGTGAGTTTCACTGTCCCCTGCGTCATTTGGTCTATGCGCTGCTGCAGTTTGTCGAGCGATGCATCGTCCCACTGGCGTCCCCAGACAATATAAAACTGTGTGGCCGAAGAGCGGCGCTCCGGATTGACATCGTCGCCCTCGCGGGCTGCTGCCACGGCCCCGCGCTTATGAATCAGTTGCGGGAATCGGATCTCGGCCGGAACGGAGTATTTCTCCGGCGTGTCACCGAGGAGCTTGCCCTGTGGCGCACCGATGCTGCCGAGGTCGCCCGTCTGCACCATGAAATTGCTGATGACACGATGGAAAAGCACGCCGTCGTAGGCATGAGCCTCCACCAGTCTGAGGATATTGTCACGGTGCTGCGGCGTCTCGTTGTAGAGTGCGATGCGCACATTGCCGCTGTCGGTCTCCAGGAGAATCTCGTGGCGCGGCTCGGAAGTCTGGGCCGACACGCCCAGGGCGATCGTCAGCAACAGGCTAAGCAGGAAGGTTGTCTTTCTTCTCATCTTATTATTTACTATTGATTTTTTACTTTTGTGGAACATGATCTTGAGGAACACAGAACAGCTGCAAGGCCATCTGCTTAGCAGCTGACCATGCCGTTGTCCTCTCGCAGTTTCTCGTTGGCAATCATCAGTTGGATGCACTCCCCCAAATACTTGTCCACCTTCTGTCCCACGCGGGGGAAACCAAACTGGTGGGCCACCACGCGTTTCAGTTCGCTGCTTGGGATGGTACCCTGCTGTTGGACAAGATAGGCGATACAATTGCCGATCTCGCAGGGTGGTATCTCTTCTATCTCGCGCCCGCTGGCCTTGCGGTATTTATTCCATCCTCTCAGCCGGTCCTCAGAGGTCCAGACCGTGGGATTGGTCTCAGAGTCTCCCTTATCGAAATAGCATCCCAAGGCCGCATGCCGCACCCAGTCGGTGAGACGGATCGTGACACGTGGTATTTTCCACTCCTTTGCGATGCGCTTGGCGAGGTAGCTGAGACGGATGGGCTGCTCCACCCTCACGATCTCCTTCACGCCCATAGTGGCGCGTCGGCCATTGAGAAGCAAGACCTCGAGGCCACCCACGCCGACGAGATGGTTTATCTCCGCCACCTCGTAAGTCTCCAGCAGCGATTCGTCCTCTGGGTAGATGATCTCCTCCGCCGAGATGTTAAACGTGGCGGAATGCTTTTGCTCTTGCGGCTGCTCCTTGGTCTCATAGGGCGAGAACAGGTCGCCGTCGTCGTCAGCCTCCTTCAACAACGCTTCCAGGGCCTGACACAGACGTTCGAAGGTCGCCTCGGGGTTGAGGAACCAGTCCACGCTCCAAAGGCGAAGCAGCTTCCAGCCCAGATGGCAGAGCACCTCGGGACGACAGATTTCGCGGTCGCGCACGGTCTTCGTGACATAATATTTCGGGTTGTCGCAGAGAATGCCACAGAGGTAGCTTCCCTCGTCGTGCGGATTGCGCACGGCGATATCGACCTTGAAGGCCGAGCGTCCCACATACAGATCGACCTGGTAGCCCCGACCCTGCAGCATCCGGGCCACTTTCTGGGTGACGGCGTCATTGGCCGTCTCCTCATTGCCCGTCTCCAGCGCTTCGGCCTGTAGGGCCAGGCGTCCCGTCTTCGCATACTCCAGGAAGCGTTTTAGTCCCACCACGCCCGCGGCCTGCGTTCTCCGCAGGTCGATCATCTCGGGCTGCAGCGTCGAGAAGACAATCATCTCGTAGCGCGCGCGGCTCACGGCCACATTGAGGCGTCGCTCACCTCCTTGGTTGTTGAGCGGTCCGAAGTTCATCGACACCTTCCCCCGCTTGTCCGGACCGTAGCCCACGCTGAAGAGAATGATGTCGCGCTCGTCACCCTGCACGTTCTCCAAGTTCTTGATGAAGATCGGTTCCTCGGCGTCATAGGCCAACTGCTCCATCTCTGGATTTTTCGCCAGCATCTCGGTGAGAATATCCTCTATGAGTCCCTGCTGCACCTTAGAGAAGGCGACGATACCGATGGAGCGTCGTGGATGGGATGGATGTTTTATATAGTCCTGGAGGATGCTCACCACCTTGCGACTGATGGCCTCTGCCTCGGCGCGATTGCTGCGCGTGCGTCCGTAGTCATAGACGCCATCCACGGGGATGAAGCTCACCTTCGACGTGCGGTTGTCCACCGAAGGGAAGGTGTAGAGTTTGCCGTCGTAGTATTGGTTGTTGCTGAAGGCGATGAGCGACTCGTGACGGCTTCGGTAGTGCCAGCTGAGGTAGCGCGAGGCCATGGAAAGCGTGATACAATCGTCAAGGATCGACTCCATGTCGTCGTTCTCAGCTTGGCTCTCGTCCGTCTGCTGCATCTGGAAGAAACTCGTCGGCGGCATCTGCTTCGGGTCTCCCACTACCACGAGCGACTTTCCGCGCGCTATCGCTCCCACAGCCTCGGAGGTCGGCATCTGCGAGGCCTCGTCGAAGATCACGAGATCGAAGGGCGGCTGGTCGAGGTCGAGAAACTGTGCCACGCTCATCGGGCTCATGAGCATACAGGGGCAGAGGCGCGGCAGCAGCGTGGGTATTTGGTCGATGATCTTGCGGATGCTTGCCCCGCGTCCTCCACTGGCTATATAGCGCTTGAGAATGCCCAGCTCCGAGGATTTCGACGCCTCGACCTGAGCCGACGGGATAGTGGAAGCCAGCTTGTAGTAGAGTTCCTTCTGCGTGAGCACTTCGTAGCGAGACGCTATCTCGCGGTATTTTCGTATCTCTTCCTCGAAAAGTCTACCATCAAAGAGGTTCAGCGGCTTCTTCTCGTCGATGATATTCATGGCCACCCGCTGATAGACTCCCTTGGCGAAGGCGTCAGCTATCTCTGCCATCGGCATAGTGGGATTGTCCCAAATCTCCTCGACGAGGTTGCCGAGATGATGGTCGCGGAGCATCTGCTTGCGCTGGCACCAGATGGTCCAGTTGCGCACACTGTCGAGATGGTCCGCCCACTGGTCGATATGCATTCCCAGGAAGGATAGCGTGTTGTTGTCGGGGGTACACCCCATCTTCTCCATCTCCTTCAGCTGCGTCGCCACAAGGCGCATGGCCTCGACCTCCTCGTCAGTGAAAGGCAGGGCGGTTGCGGTAGTGTGCTCACTTAGCAGTCCGTGATATTTGCTGAGCGCGTCAAACAAAGGCTCGACGTCCTCCTCCCTCATCCCGGGTCGGTAGGCGCGGAGCTGGCTGAGCACCCTCCGTTTGCCCATCATGCGAGGCAGCCACCATTTCGCGCACGCCTTTCTCCATTCGTTGCGCACCTGGTGGTAGTCGAGGTCGAAGATATCTCTCGTATAGTCTTTTTCTATCTTTTCCTGCGCCTCTGCGGCTATCAGAATCCAGTCCATACCCCGCGTCGATTCCTCCACGGGACGATCCGTCGCATCGTTGAAGCGTCCTACGGCCTCGCTCACGACGCCTATCTTCTCCCGTATCACCTCCATCGGTCCGCGTAGCTGCTTCTCCAGTTCCATCGACGCAGAGGTGATGGTCAGTGCGCGCAGCGGATGAGTGGCAGGGTGGCCGCTGACGGCGAAGACGGTGTCGAGCGTGCGTATTTCCTCCAGGTCCTGCATAAACTGATCTATGGAGAAGTGCTTTATGTAGAAGTCGCCCGGCGCAATAGGTTCGCTTTCCACTGCCGTGATGCGGGTGATACACTCATAGAGCGACACCCCCCACCTCTGCGGGCGGTGATACAGTCGCTCCACGTAGAGGGCGAGGCGACGGCGCTGGCGGAAGAGCTGTCGGCTCTCCTCCATATACTCCTCAGGCTCCTTGATGCGGGTCACGTCCAGGGCCTCCTGAAGCTGACGTAGCAAGTGGCTCTTGGTCATCTTGTTGGAGTGCATCTCGAGGCAGAACGGGTGGAGCTGCATCTTGCGCAGGCGATTCTCCACTACCTGCAGAGCCGCCATCTTCTCGGCCACGAAGAGCACGCGCTTGCCTTTGTAGAGAGCATTGGCGATCATGTTGGTGATGGTCTGGCTCTTGCCCGTTCCCGGCGGACCATAGAGAATGAAGCTGCGGTCCACGCCCGACATGAGGATGGCCTCAAGCTGCGACGAGTCGGCGGGCAGCGGTACAGCGGAATAGTTGGGCGGATCCTTCTGGTCGCTGAGGCGCACGTTGACAAGGTGGCGCTTAGGCTGGTGGAGCTTGAGGCGCTTGGCGATGAGCGACTGGATGATGGGGTTGCGCTCCATCTTCTCACAGTTGTTGTGAATGTCGTTCCACATCACAAACTTCGAGAACGAGAAGAGGCCGAGCATACATTCCTCCACCACGTCCCAGCGCTTCTGCGTCTTGATGGCTCCGCGCACCATGGCGAGGACACGTCTCACGTCAATGCCGTGGTCGTCCGTGGGTAGCGGGTCGAAGTCGGGCATGTTTACCTCAAACTGCTGGCGCAGCATCTCCGTCAGCGTGGTGTTGAAGATGGGGTCTTCCTCACGCGTCCGGATCACATAGCGGTTGGCCCCCTTGCGGACCAACTTCACCGGCAAGAGCAGCAGCGGAGCATAGCGGGGCCGCTCGCTCCGGTCCGTCTCGTACCATTTGAGCAATCCGAGGACGAGGAAGAGCGTGTTGGCACCATTTTCTTCCAGCGCCGTGCGCGACTCGCGGAACAAGCGTCGCTGCGAGAGTTCCAACGCTTCATCGTCAAGGTAGGAGACCAGTCGCTTGCGACGCAAGCTGGCATCGGCCAGTTCGCCCAGATCCTTCTTGTAGCTGATGCTGTCGTAGATGCCCCAGCCGTTGGGCTGCGTGCTGACCCCCGCGGGCTTGCCGACGAGTTCGATGTCGGCACCATCCTGCAGCTGGTTTTCGAGCGTGTCGATATGATAAGAGACAAAGGGTATCACCTTTTGTCCGATGCGCATGTTGAGGAGGTTGTTGCGGAGGGAGAAGTCAAGGAGCTTACGCTCCCAGATCTGCGTGCGCGTGAGCACTTTGGGCTGCGCCTGCACTTCCTCCTCGATGGTCTGCTGCTGGCGCACCCATGATGTGGTGTCGCCATGGCCCACGCCCTCCGTTTCCACCGTCTCGCCCTCCGTGGGAAGTGGCAGGATATGGTTGACGCGGCAGCAATAGACATCGACGAAGCAGACGATACTGTCGGCCTCGGCGGTGACGTAGCGCTCGGCATTGGCCACGGCGTCCTCGAAACTCACGTCGGCCGAACTCGCCAGGTCGATGCTTTCGAGGAGCACCATCTCGTTGACGCCGTCGCTCATCGCCTTGGAGAGGAAGGCGGCGTCGTCGGACGTGGTCTGCTGATAATAGTTGTCGATGAGCCAGCAGCCCACAAAGGCGTGGCCCTTCTTGATAACCACAAGCGGGTGAAGGCCGGCAGCCTCCAAGGCCGAGGCGAGCAGTACGGTGAGGTCCAGACAGGTGCCCAACTTCTCTTTCAGCACCTGCTGGGCAAGACGCACGCGCTGCCCCTTCTCCTCAAAACTGGCGGGTGGAGCTGCATAGACGATGCCCAAGTCGCGGATGGCCTGGAAGATGGCGGCACACTGGGCGCGAACGCGGTTGGGCTTCTGCTGCTGATACTCGTCGAGGGCAGCATCGCCCGTGAGTTCCTCCAGCTTGCGGGCGGCACTGACCAGCACGGGCTGGAGTTCCGGCGCATTGGGCGTGACGAAGGCGGCGATCAGTTCTGGCGAGATACCCACACCCGGCCACTCATTGGCCGTGAGGATGCGGAGGGCGTGGTCCTGGACCTCCATTTCCTCGCCATCGACCATCAGCGTCAGGGTGAAAGTAGTCTCTACGCTCTCCGAGAGGTGGCGCAGCGACTCCAACTGGAGCTGCAGGTCGAGGTCGGTGATCTCTACTGATTGTCCCGCAGGCAGCACGTCAAACGTGCGCTCGCAGCCCGCCACATGGTCTCCCGCCAGTGTGAGGACCACTTTCTGCCAATCCTCCTCGCTGTCGTTGACCACTTCCACGCGCTGAATGCATTTCTTGCCATTGCGGGCCAGCACATAACTGATGGCCGGAATGTACTCAATATTTACAATTCTTTCTCCTGTCATACAAAAGCTCATCGTCTGTAATGGCTACAAAAGTAGGCATTTCCCTCGACACAAGCAAATCCGCCATATGCCAGTTTGTTTAGAATTCTCCTTTCAGCACATATTTCTAGAAATGCCACAAATTACTAAAATGCGGAAAATGGAAAGAAAATGACTAAAACACGGAAAGGAAATTAAGCGGATTAAACTCTCGAAAGAATAAAGAGTGGAGAAACAAGGGGAAAAGGGGTAAAAAAGAGTTTTCTTGTTCAAATTCTTGAATTTGGAACACTTTGATCCGCTTCGGCTTTTATCTGTCGCCATAAGCAACTCATTGGGCGAAAAATCTGCCGCAACGTGCTATGAGCCCTATGGCAAAGCCACACCTGCATAAAGAGCAAGGCCGGCAAGGCACACCCTCATTTAAACAAGGGTGAGAAAGAAACAATGGCTGTTCAGGAGCAAGGGATGGCCGGGGCTACCTGAAGGATCAGTAGTCCTCTAGATAACCCTTGGTGAAAAGGTCGTAGGCCACGGCCTCCAGTTCCTTGAGCGTCATTTTCTCCACTGCCCGCTCAATAATGCGGACAAAATGGTCGCGACGATAGTCGTCAGTATCTGACAATCTGTCTTCCATGTTCATTGGGTGTTGCGTTCCTTAGTATTAAACAAGATTATTGGCCGTTGCGTTCGTAGAATTGAATAGTGCGTCCGTCGTACTCCTCCTGGCGCACCAGGCGCACCCCTCCAGGCAACTGGGGCGCACGCACGCCCTCTCCGAGACAGAAAGGCGCGGTCTCGACGCGCAGTTCGTCCCACAGACCAGCGTCGAGGAAGGACTGCAGCGTCCTTGCTCCACCTTCCACGAGCAGCGACTGCTTCTTCTCCTCATAGAGATGGCGTAGCACGGCGTCGATACTGTCAAACGGAAGGTAGCCCTCAGGGAGCGTACCCTCCAGTCCGTGGCCCAGGACGATACGTTCGGGGTCGGATCCAGCCCACTCACGCACCGTCAAGCTCGGCGCATCCACCGCCCAGGTCGTATGACCGACGAGGATGGCATCGCTTTCGCTGCGCAACTGGTGTACCAGCATCAGGGTGAAAGGCGAGGAGATCGGTGTCCGCCGTCCCTCTGCCCCCAAGAGACCATCGGCTGTTTGGGCCCATTTCAACGTGATATAGGGCCGCTGAAGCGTGTTGTAGGTGAAGAAACGCTTGTTGATCTCCCTGCACGCGCGCTCCATCACGCCCACCACCACCTCGATGCCAGCCGCTCGCATCCGCTCGATGCCGCGACCCTGCACCTTGGCGAAGGGATCGACGCAGCCGCAGACCACACGCCTCACGCCCTTGCTGACGATCAGGTCGGCACAGGGTGGTGTCTTGCCATAGTGGCTGCACGGCTCCAGCGAGACATAGATCGTACTCTCTCTCAGCAGCGTTTCGTCCTCGGCCCTCACCGAGGCAAAAGCGTTGACCTCGGCGTGGCCCTCGCCACAGCGCTTATGGTAGCCCTCGCCAATGATGCGCCCGCCGGGAGCTACGATCACTGCGGCGACCATGGGGTTGGGCTTGGCGCCCGCTTGTCCGCAGCGCGCCAGTTGCAGGCAGCGCCGCATATACAGTTCGTCCGTTTCTCTTTGCATAGTTTTTTGCTTCTTAGAGGATAGTAGTCAAAGCCTGCTTGATCCCTGTTGGGATGATTGTCAAACCCATTGTTCCTCCATCATATATATAGTTGCGAAGCCCTGCGCCTATCGCTCCACAGCCTCCACGACGTACCCCTGCTGGCGCAGCATGGTCAGCACGCTGTCGTCGCCCGCGAGGTGGCCCGCACCGACCACGAAGAGCGAAGGCTGGGCGGACATGATCGTCGGCATCTTCTCCACCCAACGCCGGTTGCGGTCCACGACAAGCTGCTGGCGGTCCTGGGGACCATCGGAGCAACCCTCCAAAAACTGCTGATCCATCACCTCGCCCAGCCGCTTCAGGTCCTGGTTTTTATAGGCCGCGATCATATCCTCCAAGTCCTGTTGCGCCCGGTCGAAATGTTCACAGAGGCAGACCAGATCGCGCACCTGCTTCTCCATCGGCTGTCCGAAGAGCAGGCGCATCTGCTCCTCTCCCGTCTCCAGTCCGTCCGTGGCCTTGTTGTTCTCCCTCGCCACCTTCTGGAAGTAGAGGTCGATGAGGTCATTGGGGTTGAAACTGTCCGCATAGTGCTTCATACAGAGCATCAGGGTCAGTGTATTGGACAGCCCCGCAGGCGTCAGCCGCCCCATCTGCGCCATCACCATGGGGTTGTCGAAGTCGGCCCCCGTCACGCTCATGAGCGCTTTGTTGACCGACTTCATCTCTTCGGCTGTCAGCAGGTCTCTGATGGTCTTGCCCTCAGGTAGCATCATCGCCTCGGAGACGCGGGTGAGAAAATCCTGAGACAAAGCCTCCTTGAAGTCGATCTCACCCACCACGCAGTCGGTCGTGTTGACCGCCTCGTCAATGCCCACAATCTGTGGGACAAACGACGAGGAGACGACATGCATCGTACCAACGATATAAGACGGGCGCGTCAGGTCTTTGCCACTGATCTTGTAGAGGAGTTGCGCCTGGGCGGCGAGGCCGACCATCGTCAGCGCACAGAGAGTGGAGAGGATGCGCACGGTAAGGGTCGGCAGCTTCATGCTTGCAAAAGGCTTCATACATACCGACTTTAGCATGCGACTATGCTTTTTCATACGTTCTATCTTCTTCATGTGTCCTAAGGATGAGGGGGTGAGTAAAAAAAATTCCTACTATTACTTTTTCAAGTCGAAGCCGACACGCACGCCGTCATAGTTTTTGGAGATGTCTCCCACGACCTGCGCCGTACTGTTGCCACTCACGGCTGCCATCGTCTGGAAGAGCGTGAGCACCTTCTTCGACTCGAAGAGCACGCTAATGCCCGAGAGGCCGTTGCGGACGACATAGCCATTGAGATTGATGAGGAGACCCTTCAGTTGCAGCGAAGCGTCGGTCGGGTTGTAGGTATAGGTGCCGTTCCAGGCCCTGCCGTTGATCTTGGCCGAGAACGTGCCGTCCTTGGCAAACGTCAACTGGGTGTTGGAAGACGTGAAGCCCAGTTTGCGATACTCCTCGCCGAGTTTCTCCTCCACCTTCGCCGCTGCCAGTTCGCCACCAGCACGCGCCAGGAGGTTCTCCGAGGTGAAGGCACATCCCGGACCGTCGTAGTGCCAGGTGCCGTAGAGATTCTCCTTCGAGAGTTTGCCACCACCGATGATCGACGAGATAATGTTGCCGACTGACTCGCCGACACCACTGCCCAACATACTGCCGTTGCCCTGGTTGCCCTGCGTCGTCGTACCGCCACCTATTCCGCCGCACGAGGCGAGCATCAGCGAGGCGGAGAACATTCCTAAAATCAATCCTTTCTTCATGACTCTATATTCTTATTAGTTAATTCCAATTTGGGTCTATTTTTTTGATTATACACACTATGTTTTTATCGATTCGATCGGCTATTCCTTTCTATCAGCCATCTTATCGGGTCTATTGAGCGCATAGCCGATTCTATCATTTAATTTTCCCTTGCAGTCGGAGCACCCTGACCAGCTGCGCACCCCGCTGGGCAAGATGCGCCTCGGCCACGTCGGGTCTCATCGCCTCCTCCTGTGGGAACCCCTCGGGATGGATACTGCCCACGCTTGCGAATCCTGCATCGAGCAGTCGCTGCGCATCCTGGGCGCGACCCGACCACAACACGACATCGACACCTTTGCGCCTGCCGTGGGCCATCACCACGAAGGGCAACTTCCCCATCAGCGTCTGAGCGTCGCTACTCCCCTCTCCCGTCACAATAACGGCGGTTTCATCGATCATCTCGTCGAGGTGGCAGGCTCCGAGCAGAAGTTCCGCTCCTGAGCACATCGTGGCCTGGAAATACTCCATGAAGGCGTAGCCCAGTCCGCCTGCCGCCCCTGCGCCATGGGCGTTGCGAAGATCGTAGCCGAAGTGGCGCGCGCTCACGTCGGCGAAGCGTGCCGCCCGGCGATCGATGACCTCAACCATAGCCTCCGTGGCCCCTTTCTGCGGGGCAAAGACGCGGGCAGCTCCCAGCGGGCCACAGAGCGGATTCTGGACGTCGGAGGCGAGGACGATACGCAGACCCTGAAAGTACTGATCCCGCACCGCGTCAAAGCGGTCGTGGGCGCTGCGCCCCAAGTGCTCTATCAGGGCCCGGATCATACCAATACCACAGTCGCTGGTAGCGGTGCCTCCGAGGCCGATGACACACTCCTTTGCGCCACGCATCACGGCGTCGGCCAGCAGTTCACCCACACCGTAGCTCGTGGCCACGAGGGGGTTGCGGTTCTCCGGTTCGACGCGCGACAATCCGCAGGCCTGGGCCACTTCGATGATGGCACGCTGGCCACAGAGACCGTAGGAGGCCTCTATACGGCGCATCAGGGCATCGTGGCAGGCGATAGTGATGCGATCTCCACCCAAGGTCGCGAGAAAGGCATCGAGCATTCCGTCGCCACCGTCGCTCATCGTCAGCACACGACAGGTGGCACCCTCGGATCGCACGCCGCGGGCGAAGGCCTCTCCTGCTGCCTGGCTGGAGAGACACCCTTTGAAGGAGTCAAAAGCTATGAGTATCTCCATGTTGTCGTCTTTCTATGGGCAAAATTAGTCATTTCCATGGTTTCCGCCAAGCTATCGGGCCGAATAATTTGCATCATCGGCGAAGAAAGCGTAATTTTGCGGCATGAATCAAGCATCCGACCACAGCAGGTCCACCATCATCGTCCAGGCATTGCATAGCGCCCTCGGCCTTTTCAAGGTGAGACGCGAGGAGCGCAGACTGGCATGGAGCGCCCTCCTCTATGCCCTCGTACTCAACACGATGATCGTCTGTCGCTACTGGGAGTGGTTCTCCCAAGTCACGGACGGCTATCGCAAACTCGTCTTGCGCCACTTCCACATCTCGGGCTTCGACCCCATCACCTACCTGGTACTCAACGACTGGTCGGCGGCCTACAACATCTACCGCCACCCGCTACTGGCTTTCTTCATGTGGATTCCCGCCCAAATCAACCACTTGATCATCCTCGTTACGGGGGTCAACTTCGCGCAAGTTCTCACGGCCATGTTCCTCGTCACAGCCACTTTCTACGCCGTCATCTTCCTCTTCCGCATCCTGCGGGAGATCGTCTCTCTACCTGCGACCGACGCCCTGCTGCTTACCCTGCTTTTTCTCTCCTTCGCCTACACGATGGTGTCGCTCAGCGTTCCCGACCACTTCGGCCTCTCTACGACGGCCCTGATCCTCACCCTCTACGTCGCGGGCCGTAGTCTGCTTCGCGGCAGGCCGCTGACGAAGGCACAGACCGTACTGTTCTTCCTGCTCACGGCGGGCATCTCGCTCAACAATGGCATCAAGGTCTTCCTGGCCAGTTGGGGCACGAGTGGCAAGCGGTTCTTCCGCCCTGCCCACCAGCTGCTGGCCGTTATCGTCCCGTCGGCGCTGATATGGGGATTTGCGCGCTGGGAGTGGCAGACGTTCGAGAAACCGAAATACCTCGCTCGCCAAGAGGCGACGGCCGCACGGGAAAAGAAAGAGCGCGGCGCCATCATGCAAAACCTCATCAAGCAGTCGGCCACGACCGACACTACGGGCCTTTCCCATACTGCCGACAGCATCTTCCGCGCAAGGGCCAAGGAGAAGGAGCGTCGCCGGATGAAGAAAGCGGTCTATGCCCACCAGGGCAAGCCAATGGGTCAAGGGGAATTCTCGTCGTGGACCGACGCCACGACCCCGCGCCTGGAGAGCATCGTCGAAAACTTGTTTGGCGAGCCCATACAGCTCCACACCGACCATGTGCTGGGCGACGTGCTCATCAATCGCCCCGTCATCGTCCCCTACCGCTATGCGGCGAGCTATGCCGTCGAGGCCTTCGTCGTCCTCTTCTTCCTCGCCGGCATCTGGATGGGGCGCCGCAGTCGCTTTCTGTGGATCGCCCTGTCATGGATGGGTTTCGACATGATCATCCATGTGGTGCTCGGCTTCGGCCTCAACGAGGTCTATATCATGTCGCCCCACTGGCTCTTCGTCCTCCCCATCGCCATGGCCTTCACCCTGTTGCGCCTCCGTGGCCGCTGGCTGCTGGCTGCCCGTGTGGCTCTGATGGGTCTATCCGTCTTCCTGCTGGCCTACAACGCCTCGCTCTACGTGCAGTACTTGTTCTTCTAAGACCAAGTCAATCAGCAAGAAGGCTCAGAATAAAGTATTAACGAGTCGATTATCGTACGATCAGCGGGGATTCATGAAAAAATGAAAGGTGCTGAGGGCGTCTCGCGCCCCCAGCATCCTACTGCTTAGTCACCCAAGTTACCGTCGCCACCATCGGGGTTCGTCTCCGAAGACTCTCCGCCCGAGGTCGTCTTGGTGAAGTAAGCCGTCAGCGACATGTCACCATTCACCGTCACGGTACGCGACGCCGACGTGTCCCCGTCACTCCAGCGGCTGAAGGTATAGTCGCCCGAGGCCACGGCATGGATGCTCACGCGGCTCCCCTTGTCAAAGGAACCACCCCCTGAGACCGTACCACCATTGGCCGGACTCGCCGACAGACGCAGCGTCTTCTTCCCTTCCACCGAGGGAGTCCCCGGCACGGAGTTCTCCACAGGGTTCAGCACACCGTTCGGACGCAGATAGACATCACTCACGCCACCGTAGCTGTCCGTAGCACGCTGGTAAGCTGCCTGCCCCTGATACTCCTTCATCAAGTTGTTCTCGCAGATGAGGTGCTGCGTCGAGACCAGCGTCTTTGCCGCCTGCTTGCGGGAGTGGATCCACACCAGACCATGATCGCCGAAATCATGAGCAGCCTGCGCCGCCAGATGTCCCTCCTGCACCGAGAAGCCACGCGCATCCACGACCGTGAGGAGCTTCGCCTCAGAAGCCTTGTCCAGCACGACGCAGCAGGCGTCCACCGCCGCCATCGGAAGCACGCAGCAGGCGTCCACCGCCGCCATCGGAAGCATCGTCACGTCGTTCACCTCCTGTCTGACCAGGAAGAACGTGATCTGGTCGCCATACTCATAGAGACTGTTGTTCTGCACCACGGCGTTCGAAAACTCCTTCACCATCGTCTCGTCAGTGATAGCCAAGTCGCCCAGATTGATGTCCGTCACGGCCTGGTTGCCCTTCCCGCTGACCGAGATCGACTTGATGAGACCGTGCGACACCTCGTAGGGCGCCACGAGGCAGGCCCCCGCCTGCGCCTCCTGCTTGGTGAGATAAACTGGTGCCTTGCCGAGATTCACCGACACGAACTTGTTGTAGTCGCTGCGTCCATTGCGGGCCCCACCGAAGGCGAGCTTCAGATAAGGCGTCAGCACCTGATACAGACGAATAACGTTCGTCCACTTCATGCGCTGCTTCTGCTGACCATTGGTCTTCGCGTTGGTCGTCTGAGTGATCTTCTCAGACACGACGGTCTGACCACCGTTCTGCCTTCTGCTGACCATTGGTCTTCGCGTTGGTCGTCTGAGTGATCTTCTCAGACACGACGGTCTGACCACCGTTCTGCTTGAAGGTAAAGCTACCTACTGATCCCTGGAGTTTGGTTAAGATACCATTGAGTCTTGCCATAATTGTAAAGTTTTAAAAATTTGAAAATGTTTTGAGTTGGGAGCATTCTCCCTTGTTTCTTCCTTGCTTCTTCTATTGTTTCCGTATCGTTTCCGTATTGTTTCCGCTTCCGGAAGCGAGAACGATAGGAGAACGATAGGAGGACGATACGGGATTGATACGAGATCGATACGGAAACGATACGAGACCGATACGTAACCGATTTGTTTAGCCGCCGTTCTGCGGACTTGGTGGGACTGCGATTTTGTTTCATTGCCTTGAAAGTTTTTGAAGTTGATAATGATTCACCTTGCCAGCTGCGTTGCTGATAACATTTGCAAAATTACGAAATGGCACAACCGAATGCAAATCCATTCATAACCGTTTACAATCCGTTTACAATCCATTCATAATCCGTTCATAACCGTTCACAAAATACGGCATAACGCATGAAAATTCCTGTGGAGTTCTTCTCATGTTGTTTACCCTTCGGAAGCCGTTTTGTGTCCCGCATGGTTCCACCCTTCCATGTCTCCCAACACGTTTTCTACGGATTTTCACTTCAAAATTTGCCGTTGTCATAAAAATCCCATACCTTTGTAAAAAATCAAAGTTATGCGAAATTCAGAAGAACGATATATCAGTTTGCTGACCGATTTCGGGTTCAAGCGTGTCTTCGGCACAGTTCCCAACAAGGACTTGCTCATCGACTTTCTCAACTCCCTCTTTGATGGCGAGCAGGTCGTAAAGGACGTGACATTTCTCAACAGCGAACACGTCGGGGATGTCCGCTCTGAACGCAAGGCCATTTTCGACGTCTATTGTGAGAACGAGCAAGGCGAGAAGTTTATCGTCGAGATGCAGAATGCCTATCAAACTTTTTTTAAAGACCGTTCTCTCTACTACGCAACCTTCCCAATCCGCGAGCAAGCCGAGAAGGGTGACGTTTGGAACTATCAGCTAAAACATGTCTATGTGGTGGCACTGCTCAACTATGAGATGAGCGATCCAGCCTTCTCTACTGAAAGCATCAACCACGACATCGGCCTACTTGACAAGCAAACTCATCGTGTGTTCAATGATAAATTGACTTTCAAGTACGTTGAAATTTCGAAATTCAACAAAAGTTTAGAGGAGCTTGAGACCAACTATGACAAATGGCTCTATGTCCTTCGCAACCTCTCCCGCCTTGATAGCCAGCCAGACTATTTGCGCAATGAGATATTCAACCGCCTGTTCTCCGAAGCCGAGATAGCCCAATTCTCCAAAGTCGAGCTCCGCGAATATGAGGATAGTCTCAAAGCCTATCGCGATATTAAGAACTCATTGGATACTGCAAAAGCCGAAGGTCGTGCTGAAGGTCTTGTTGAAGGTCGTGCTGAAGGTCGTGCTGAAGGTCGTTCAGAAACTCTTGTTGAGGTCGCCAAAAACCTCTTGTCAATTGGTACACCCATTGATAGTATCATGAAGGCGACGGGCATGACCGAGGAAGAAATCAAATGTTTGATGTAGCATATCTTCCCAGTACCAATAGGAAACATATCCCCATTCGAGTGGCGGCATAGCGCAGAGCGATACTGCGATGGGGAACAATGATGTATTACCGTCCGAGTGGCGGAAAAGTATTAACGACCGATTAATGTCCGATTAACGACGATTAATGTGAAAACCCTTTTGCGGCTTGCCCGCCGTGAATATAGCCTTCATGTATTTAGAAAATAATACTATTATGTCAGATAAAGAATTTTTAGAGCGAATGCTCTCAATGCTCCCAGAAGAGTTTCAAGACATTTACGATGATACGATTCCCGAAGCAAAGGAGGTTCGCAAGAAGATGGGGAAGAAAACTTCTTCTGCACCATCTTATTCCTGCGCCATGCCAATGCTTGATGATATACGTAGTCTCGACTACAAAGACCAAGCCAAGGTATGCAAGGCATTCCATCAGTACTTGACAAAGAGTCCACTTGCTGCTACCTTCTTCGCACGTCGTTTCGAGGAAACCTACTCTCATATCAATATGAGAAACCTGGATGCCACCGTTGAGTGGATTCGTTATACAGTCAATGATATGGATAACGCCATTTCAGAGATAGATCATGACGACCCTATGCTCTTCTTTGAGATTGCTAATACCTTGGGCAAAGTTATCGCTAAGAATAAAGGTAAGCAGTCACTTTAGGCCGTATTTTATGCTTCGATAAAAAGACATACCTTTGCCAGCTAGCCTGACTACCATCCTTACACAGTAAGATCTCAAACCATTAGACGCAAACGACGCTATTTGTGTCTCTCCATTATGAAACCTGAAAACAAACCAACACAAGCAATTCATGTGCAATCGCATGACTGGGCAGCCGAAAACCAGCAGCTTCGCAAAGAACTTCTATCTTGCGAAAAGCGAATAGAGGAACTGGAAGCTATGGCTTCAACCCTGAACAACCAGCTATCCGAAAAGATAGACCAAATAAACGACATGATGCAGAAGATGTTCTCCATTATGACAGCCAATGGCGACGCAACCCTTTTGGACTCTCTTCGCCAATCAGTAGTCACTGAGATTCGCGCAGAATTTGAAGCCCGTGAACAAAAGTTGAACGAGACATACGCCCACGAACGGGAGAAACTGGCATCAGATTTCAATGCTCGTTTAGCTGTCTATCAAGAAGAGCTAGATCGTTTGAAAGAAACAGATGGCGAGGATGATCCGACAGCTACTATACCAAGCACTTCGAAATGAAAAAATGTCGCAGAATTACTTTGAGACAATTTCAAAGCAATAAACGTGTCTTCATTTAATATCCTTGTACTTTAAGCGACTGCTTACATATTAACGACCGATTAATGTTCGATTAACGGCGATTAATGTGAACCCCTTGGCAGCTTGCCTGCCAACCATATCCTCAACGTCTCTCGACCTTGTGCCGAGAGGCCGTCTTAAACGTGTAACCCCTATAAACAGAAAACATGGTAAAGTATAACATAAATCTCGAGGGCAAAACCGTCCTCGTGACGGGCGCTGCTGGCTTTATCGGCAGCAACCTCGTCAAGCGACTCTTCCACGATGTTAAGAACATCAAGGTAATTGGTATTGATTCTCTCACCGACTATTATGATGTCAATATCAAGTGTGAACGCTTGAAAGAGATAGTAAGATCTCTTAGAGTACTTGTTGATATTAGAGAATCAACTGGAGATAACGGAATTACAACAGGCTTTTATCAAGGACAAAATGGATCAAGTTGGACTTTTGTTCATGCCTCCATCGCTGACAAAGACGCAGTGGAGAAAATCTTCACGGAAAACAAGGTTGCCGTTGTCGTGAACCTCGCCGCACAGGCAGGAGTCCGCTACAGCATCACCAATCCCGACGCTTACATCCAGAGCAACCTTATCGGCTTCTATAATATCCTGGAGGCCTGCCGTCACCACGAGGTAGAGCATTTGGTCTATGCCTCTTCATCCTCTGTCTATGGCAGCAACAAGAAGGTGCCGTACTCCACCGACGACAAGGTGGACAATCCCGTATCCCTCTATGCCGCGACGAAGAAGAGCAACGAGCTAATGGCGCATGCCTACTCCAAACTCTATAACATCCCGTCAACGGGTCTTCGCTTTTTTACCGTCTATGGTCCAGCAGGCCGTCCCGACATGGCCTATTTTGGTTTCACCAATAAACTGGTCAAGGGCGAGACCATCAAAATCTTCAACTACGGTAACTGCATGCGCGATTTTACTTATGTCGATGACATTGTGGAAGGAGTAGTCCGCATTATGCAGCATGCCCCCGAGAAGCAGAATGGCAAGGACGGTCTTCCCATTCCGCCTTACAAGGTGTATAACATCGGCAACAACTCCCCCGAGAATCTCCTCGACTTCGTTACCATTCTCCAAGAAGAGCTTGTACGTGCAGGAGTATTGCCCAAGGACTACGACTTTGAGGCTCATAAGGAGCTCGTCCCGATGCAGCCAGGAGACGTCCCCGTGACCTATGCCGACACTACACCTCTGGAGCAGGACTTTGGCTTCAAGCCGAATACAAGTCTGAGGGAAGGATTGAGACGCTTTGCAGAGTGGTATGCAAAGTATTATGACACAGAAAAGGAATAAATAAAGAATATTATGAGCATTTTTGCAGGAAAAACTCTAATGATAACCGGTGGAACAGGATCCTTCGGTAACGCAGTGTTGAACCGCTTTCTCCGTACAGATATCGGAGAAATCCGCATCTTCTCCCGCGATGAGAAGAAGCAGGATGATATGCGTCACGAGTACCAGGTGAAATACCCTGACGTGGCAAACAAGATCAAGTTTTTTATCGGCGATGTACGCAACTTGCAGTCGTGCCGCAATGCCATGCCTGGCGTGGATTACATCTTCCATGCCGCAGCATTGAAGCAGGTCCCGAGCTGTGAGTTCTTCCCGATGGAGGCCGTCAAGACCAATGTCATCGGCACGGACAATGTCCTGACTGCCGCCATCGAGGCTGGCGTAGGTGCCGTCATCTGTCTCTCCACCGATAAGGCCGCTTATCCTATCAACGCCATGGGTATCACCAAGGCCGTGGAGGAGAAGATCGCCGTCGCTAAGAGCCGCTATTCTGGCAAAACCAAGATCTGTTGCACCCGCTATGGCAATGTGATGTGCTCCCGCGGCTCTGTCATTCCTCTGTGGATAGACCAGATTCGCAATGGCAATCCCATCACGCTGACCGAGCCCAAGATGACCCGCTTCATCATGTCGCTGGAGGAGGCCGTCGATCTCGTCCTCTTCGCTTTCGAGCATGGCCACAACGGCGATATCCTCGTACAGAAAGCTCCTGCCTGCACCATCCAGACCCAGGCTGAGGCCGTTTGTGAGCTCTTCGGAGGCAAGAAGGAGGACATCAAAGTCATCGGCATCCGCCACGGAGAGAAAATGTACGAGACATTGCTCACCAAGGAGGAGTGCGCCAAGGCCGAGGACATGGGCAACTTCTACCGTGTACCCGCTGACAACCGCGGACTGAACTATGACAAGTTCTTCAAGGAGGGCGACACGAAGCGTTCCGAGATCGAAGAGTTCAATTCCGACAACACCTACCGCCTGAACCTTGAGGAGACCAAGGCCAAAATCGCTTCCTTGGAGTATATTCAGAAAGAACTGAAAGGCGAGGGCAACTTCGTGCAGTAATCTTTCGAACACAGACTTCAAAAGTTTTACGAACACAGATATAACGGATCTAACAGATATTTCTAAATCCGTGTAATCCGTGCAATCCGTGTTCGCTAATAGAACAGTGGTGTGCAATCTGTGTTCAAAATATAAACGACATGCGTATATTAGTAACTGGTGCCAAAGGCTTCGTCGGCAAGAACCTTTGCGCCCAACTCAATAACATCAAAGACGGCAAGGCCCGTTGCTACGGCGACTTGTCAATCGAGGAAGTCTTCGAGTACGACCTTGACTCCACCCCCGACCAACTCGACACATGGTGCAAGGAGTGCGACTTCGTCTTCAACCTTGCTGGCGTCAACCGCCCCAAGGACAATGACGAGTTCATGAAGGGTAACTTCGGCTTCGCCTCCACCTTGCTCGACACACTGAAGGCTCATAAGAACACTTGCCCTGTGATGCTCTCCAGTTCTCAGCAAGCCTCCTTGACTGGCCGCTTCGGTAATAGCGAGTACGGTCGCAGCAAGAAGGCTGGCGAGGACCTGTTCTTGGAGTATGGTAAGGAGACGGGATCTAAAGTCCTGGTCTATCGCTTCCCCAACCTCTATGGCAAATGGTGCCGTCCCAATTATAATAGTGCCGTAGCCACCTTCTGCAACAACATCGCCAACGACCTCCCCATCACGGTCAACGACCCAAGTGTAGAACTTGAACTGCTCTACATCGACGACCTTGTCGAGGAGATGATCCACGCCTTGAAGGGCGAGGAGCACCATTGCGAGTTTAACGGCCTGGAAGTCATCCCCATGAATGGTGATACCACAGGTAGCATGGATAATGAAAAATCTGCTCAATCTGTGAAATCTGTGTTCGGAAAAGTAGGCCGCTACTGCTATTGCCCTATCACTCACAAAGCTACGCTTGGTGAAATCGTGGGCCTGCTCCATCAGTTTGCCGATATGCCCAAGACCTTGATGATTCCCGAGATCCCCGCCGACTCCTTTGCCAAGCGCCTGTACAGCACCTTCCTGTCATACCTTCCCAAGGAAAAGGCCATCTTCGACTTGAAGATGAATGTTGACCAGCGCGGTTCGTTCACCGAACTCGTCCACACCCTCAACTGCGGACAGGTAAGCATCAACATCTCTAAGCCAGGTATCACCAAGGGAGAGCATTGGCACAACACCAAGTGGGAACAGTTCATCGTCGTCTCGGGCCACGGCCTCATCCAGCTCCGCAAGGAGGGCTCTGACGAAGTCCTCAACTATGAGGTGAGTGGTGACAAAATCCAGTCCGTCATCATGCTTCCCGGCTATACCCACAACATCATCAACCTCTCCGACACCGAAGACCTCGTCACCGTCATGTACTGCAACGAGATATTCGATCCGAACAGGCCCGACACCTACTTTGACAAAGTCGAAAAATAACGAACACATATAAAGGTTATTCGGAACACGAATTGCTCAAATCGAACGAATATGATTTATCACAAGCAAGAAAGCTACAATATAACAGGCGCTGCCATGCACGTTTACAACACGCTTGGTCCTGGCTTTCTTGAAGCGGTATATCAAGAAGCTCTTGAGTTAGAGTTAGCTAAACGCAATATTCCGTATGAAAGAGAGAAAGAGTTAAGCATCTCCTACAATGGAGTCGTATTGAAGCAAACATACCGAGCCGACTTCGTATGTTACGGCAATATTCTAGTTGAGTTAAAAGCTGTGGCACATTTAGATGATACGCACAGAAGTCAAGTCTTCAATTATCTAAAAGCTACAGGGTATAAACTTGGACTTCTTTTAAACTTCGGAAACGCGGACGGTTTGGAATTCGAGCGAAAAGTAAAATAATTCTCGTATAAAAACAGCCCCGAAGAGTACGTATATAACGAATATGCTTAAGCTTTCGTGTTATTCGTATTATTCGTGTTCGTACTAACAAATACATTTATGGAAAAGCAACCAAAATTCGATTATTCAGATATTAAGTTTAAAGACAACGGCAAATTAAAGTTGATTATCGTTGTCGGCACGCGCCCCGAGATCATCCGTCTAGCCGCCGTCATCAACAAGTGCCGCCAGTACTTCGACGTGATTCTCGCCCACACAGGCCAGAATTACGATTACAACCTCAACGGCATCTTCTTCAAGGACCTGAAGCTCGCAGAGCCCGAGGTCTATATGGATGCTGTCGGTGACGACCTTGGCGCTACTTGCGGCAATATCATCAACTGCTCCTACAAGCTCTTCGCCCAGACCAAGCCCGACGGCGTACTGGTCCTTGGCGACACCAACAGCTGCCTCAGCGTTATCGGAGCAAAGCGACTCCATATCCCCATTTTCCATATGGAGGCAGGTAACCGTTGCAAAGACGAGTGTCTTCCAGAAGAGACCAATCGCCGTATCGTAGACATCATCAGTGATGTTAACATGGCCTACTCTGAGCACGCAAGAAGATACCTCGCTGACTGCGGCCTGCCTAAGGAGCGCACCTATGTCACTGGATCCCCCATGGCGGAAGTCCTCCACAACAACCTCGCCGATATCGAGGCCAGCGACGTCCACCAGCGCCTCGGCCTGGAGAAAGGCAAATATATTCTCCTGTCCGCCCATCGTGAGGAAAATATCGACACGGAGAAGAACTTCCTCTCCCTCTTCACTGCTATCAACAAGATGGCGGAGAAGTACGACATGCCCATCCTCTACAGTTGTCACCCCCGTTCCCGCAACCGTCTCGCCGCCTCAGGCTTCCAACTCGACCCGCGTGTCATCCAGCATGAGCCCCTCGGTTTCCACGACTACAACTGCCTTCAGATGAACGCCTTCGCCGTCGTCAGCGATAGTGGCACCCTTCCCGAGGAATCCTCCTTCTTCACCAGCATCGGCCACCCCTTCCCCGCCATCTGCATCCGTACCTCTACCGAGCGCCCAGAGGCCATCGACAAGGGTGACTTCATTATTGCAGGTATCGACGAGAAGTCCTTGCTCCAAGCCGTTGACACCGCCGTCGAGCTTTGCCGTGACGGTCAGCATGGCATCCCCGTCCCCGATTATGTGGACGAGAATGTCAGCACCAAGGTGGTGAAGATCGTACAGAGCTACGTGGGCATTGTCAATAAGATGGTGTGGCGTAAGTCATAACGAATATTGATTTTTCAATAATGTTATTTTGTACAATAATCGATATCTAGGAATTGTTTATGAAGACTGGATGTTGATGCTAAATCAAGTATTATCTATGTCCATTAAAAAAGTTACCTTTAGCCAGTTTTGTAAGTACTTGTCGAAAACAGGTATGCATAAATATAATGCAGCAAAGGCTATTGATAAAGAGATTAACTCTGAGTATCAGATACCGAAGGATTATTGGGGCCTATTGCGCTCGCATATAAAACATGTTCTAGCAAACTCAGGTAAAGCTGATGATCTTGATGATTGTTTAGATCGTGTAGCCGAGGATAGGAAAAGTAATTATCTTAGCAGAATAGAAGGCCTGAAAAAATATTGGGGAAAAAAGACATTTGAAAAAGTGAATTTACCCAAAAAAGAATGGAAGCACAAGGATTTACGGGTAAAAGTTTATGCAGAGTTGTGTTATTCATACAGGGAAAGAATTCACATTGTAAAACTATTTTTTTCAAATGAGACGAAGAAAATCACAAAGAATGAAGCAGATTTGCTCTTAGAAGTAATGAAAGAGACTTATGGTTTTGATTCAAACGAAGTGGTATATGGCATACTGGATTTACCTAAAGGTACTCTATTTAAATACAAAAAGAACGCTCCTGAAATTTCTATGTTAGTACGGTGCGAAGCTGAAACTCTATTGAAAATGTTGAATCAATTAGAGCAGAATACGAATGAAACATAGAAAACGTCGGACAGATGTTGCTTTGGAATAAGAGTTTGCGCTTAATTAATGTTCGGTAATGGTAGTTAATAGACGTAAAAACGCAAAGTTGCTTCGACATTTTGGGACGCTTACAATTATTCGAGTTATGGTACCAGGCAAGAAAGCATTCAACAAGAGCAAGCCAAAACTAGCCGACTTTATGATCGGCCACTGTGAGGCGAAATAGAACCTTAGTCAGTAATGGTAGAACATTTGTATGTAATCGGTAATGGATTTGATATCTTCTCAGGTCTAAATACTCGATATAGCGATTTTAGAAAATGGCTGAAGTTTAATTATGCTTTTATCTATGAGGCATTAGAGTCAGCCTACGGTTTGCCCGATATTGAATGGTGGAATGATTTTGAAGTATCTTTGGGAAAGTTGGACATTCCCAAATACATTAAAAATAATACTCCTCCAGCTAAGTCAATGGAAACTATATTGAAGGAAATTGAAGAAAAACGGGAAAAGGAAGATCGTTTTTCGCCATCGTTAATAGAAATGTCGCCTTGTGCTGATAGGCTCTCGGGGCTGTTTGATGTGGTTCATTATTGTATGAAACAATGGGTAAAATCCATGACTTCAATATGCAACCCCAAATATTTACAGTTGGAGAAAGACAACTCTATTTTTCTGAACTTCAATTATACTAGGACATTAGAAATGTTGTATGAAATTCCTAAAGAACGAATTTTACATATTCATGGTTGTGCACAAAACTCTGAAGACCTAATTTTCGGACACAATACTATTGCGGTAGGAGATGGTCGTACGTTTGATGAAGGAAAGGTATGTGACGTTTTGGGGAGGGACCATAAAAACCCTTACGTGTATATATTCAAAAACTCGGAGTTCTTCGAACGCCTCATGGAAGTTAAAGTAGTTCATATATATGGTCTTTCATTTTCACCTGTTGATATAGACTATCTGGATTGGATCTTTAAACAAACTTCTTCTGAGACAAAATGGGAAGTTAGTTGGTATTCCGCAGAAGACGCAAAACGCATTGACGATTTTGTTTTTGAACATTGGGCTTTGAAGAAAAGACTTAAGCGGATTCAGTTAACTCCGATACAGAAGAGCAGTAGTTTTTCAAGGCTTTCTCAAGGCCGTGAAATCTGCTAGATGGACTACGATGACCTGTTTCCGATAGCAATTTGTTTGGATTTAGTAAAAGCAAATTAAAAAAAGGCGTTTGTTCTAAGTGAAAGAATAGTAAGTTTGATCATTTTGGGTGGTAGCGCTACTAGTAGGAAAAAGGTTTGAATGATGCGTAATCCTCAGTACTCTTTTAATGATCGATAGTTTAATTCCCTATCTTTTAGGCTTTTTGTATTAAAATTTTACCTTGAGCGATGAAAATATTGGAATATTCAAAGACATTTTTCGCTAATGGAAATGCTCGAACTATTGCCATGAAGAGAAATGTGTTATATATGCTTTTGATAAAAGGGTGTAGTATCTTTCTTGGCATGTTTACTGTACCTCTCACTTTGGGATATGTTAATAATGAGACCTACGGGCTGTGGTTAACAATTAGTTCTATGATTTCATGGATGTCTTACTTTGATATTGGGATAAATAATGGCTTGAAGAATAATCTTGCTGCTGCATTTGCAAAAAATGATTTTGAATTAGGTAAAAGATTGGTTAGTACGACTTATGCTGTACTTATATTGATTTTTATACCTATTATGGTTGTACTTTTATTTGTAGTCCAGTTTATAGACTTAGACTCCATTTTAAATATTTCAAGCGGAAGCGTGCGCGGACTAAGATTAACAGTTTGTATTACGATATCATACTTTTGTATACAATTTATACTGTCCACATTAAATGTAATATTGTTGGCCGATCAAAAGCCAGCTGACTCCTCTTTTCGCATATTGTGTACGCAACTATTCTCAATCATAATAATATACTTGTTGACACTAACAACTAAAGGAAATCTTGTTTATTTATGTTTAGCCTCTACATTCGCACCTCTGTTGATCCTTTTCTTGTTCAATGTTGTGCTGTTTTCTAGGAGGTATAAAAAAATAGCTCCAAATATAAAATATATCAATTTCTCATTGGTCCCCACTTTAATGAATTTGGGTGTAAAATTCTTTATAATACAGATTGCGGTCTTAATTCAGTTCCAGCTTACAAACTTTCTTATAATGAGGTATTATGGTCCGTCAGATGTAACAGAATACAATGTTGCCCAAAAGTACTTTAGTATGCTTTTTATGGTGTGGAATATAATAATAACTCCATTATGGGTGGCAACAACTGATGCATTTGTACGTGAAGATTTTATTTGGATAAGAAATGCGTTGAAAAAATATTTAAAACTGATATTAGTATTCCTTTCTTTAGGAATCCTAATGTTCTTTGTTTCTCCACTTTTCTTTAAGTTATGGTTGCATGATACTGTTATGGTTTCAAAGGGGTTGTCATTTTGGTTGCTTGTGTACTATTTGGTGCAAATCTTTGCAAGTGTTTTTGTTAATGTCTTGAACGGATGTGGAGTCTTAAAAACACAAACAATAACATCAATGATTTCTCCATTTGTTTTTTTGTTAGCGTTTTTCCTACTAAAAGGTTATGGAGTCGGGTTTTACTCTGTTTTAATTGCAAGTATAGTTGCAAATTTCAATGGAATTGTTATTGCTCCAATTCAGTGTTTAAAGTTGTTTTGGCTGAAAATGACATAGTTCTTGTATGTGTAAAAATATTTCCGTGTTTGTTTAATTGCAAATTTTGATGTTAGTTTATGATAGTACTTTGGATTACTAATCTTCCGCTTCCGGACGCGCAAGAGGCCCTCTTTCACACGAAACAATCAAAAGAGGGGTGGCTCGTTCAATTAGCGATTCTTCTTTCCTCTTCCCCTGGAATATCTCTGTATATTGCCTCACGTGTTCCAGGACTAAAGGAGGAACGACAATTTGAAATAGGTAATATCCACTATTATTGTTTCCCTGGAACTTATGTGAATGGAGTGGAAATGCAGGAATATTGGAAAAGATGTTATTCTTCCATCAAACCGGATATTGTGCATATTCAAGGGACGGAATGTAATCATAGCGTTCAATTTGTGATGGCGTGTCCTAATGCTAAAACTGTCGTTTCGATACAGGGACTCGTAAGTGTAATTAGTCGATATTACTATGGTGGAATACCGGAAAAAGTGTTGCAGAAATACCAGTCTTTGTATAGAAGAATTAAAGGGATTTCTATGACGAGATGTTATCAGAGTATGTGTAAGGCTGCTGAGTCAGAAAAATATATTATACAACATGTGAAGTATGTTATTGGAAGAACAGAGTGGGATAAGAATCATGTGTTTTTAATAAATCCGAATATAGAATATTATATTGGAAATGAAACTATGCGTCCAATGTTCTATACGAATCGTTGGACTTATGAAAAATGTGATCCTCATACCATATTTGTAACTCAGGGGCTGGTTCCATACAAAGGATTTCACCAAGTATTGAAATCTATGGCCATTGTTAAAAAGACTTTCCCGGATGTTAAGTTAAGGGTAGCTTTAGTCCCTGAAATTAAAGCGCCACTAAGGTGGAGAAGCAGGATTATGGCAGGTGAATACCAAATGTATTTACGAAACTTGGTGAAGCAATTTGACCTTATTGATAATATTGAAGTTCTTGGCGTATTATCAGAAGCAGAGATGGTTAGTGCTATGCTATCTAGTAATATTTTTGTTTCTCCCTCTGCTATAGAGAACAGTCCTAATTCTCTTTGTGAGGCCCAACTCTTAGGTATGCCAGCTGTTGCTTCATATGTTGGGGGAACACCGACTATTGCTGATGACGGAAAAGCCACAAAACTATATAGGTATGAGGAGTATGATATGCTTGCGTCTCATATACTAATGGTTTTCAATGGGCTTTTAGACACTAAACAGTTGAACTATGCAAGGGATCTTGCTTTGACGAGAAATAATGCGACTCGGAATGTCGTGGATTTAATCAATATATATAAGGAGATTTATGCAAAATAATATCTTTTCATATAAGGGGGGTGTCCTTTCGTGTTGGATGCTTTGTATGTTTTTGCTGGGCACAGCTCAAGTGCTGATGCATTTGACAGACAATCGACATGTATATTTACTATTTGTATTTGTGTCATTCTTTTATTTCACAGCACCTTTTTTCGCATCAAATAATTCCAGCACTTATAAGTTTCCAGAAATCACCCTTTTTAGAATATTATTAATACTGAGTATTATAGCCTTGGCAAGGGGATTGATAGATTCAGGGATTAGCTATAAGTCGTTCATGAGGTTATACCCAGCTCCGAAACTTTTTATGCCGTACTTTTTGGTGTTTCTCTCTGGGTGTTCAGTCCTGTCATTTAATTATAAATCATTTATAAAGTTGTCTGCGATATCTACCTTTATTTTTGCATTGTTGGTAGTGTTTAATCTTCAATACTTGATGGAGAGAAACATTGCGCAAACATATGTTTTGGATGATGAGCAGTTTGATTTGAGTGAAGCGATATCTTGTTTCGTAGCACCCTTTGTCTTATTTTTACAACGTGATATACTGCCAAAGAAAGTATGGAGAGTTGCTCTAATCAACATAGTATTAGCATTGTTTGTTTCGCTTTTGAGTGCGAGAAGAACAGCCACGTTTGGTATAGCGTTAGTTTTTCTACTTGGCATATATAAAGACAAGAGCTTACGTTGGATAAGTCTTGTTGCCATTGCGATCGTGGGCTTTTTGATGTATCGTTTTGGTTTATTGGACTTTATGATAGAGCGGTTTTATTCTGATACGAGGTCAGAAGTAAACGAGGGCTTTATTGCCGCAATGGACACAAATTCTTGGATCTATGGTAGAGGCGCAACTGGAACGTATTATGACGCAAATGCGACATTTTGGGACCAAACAGGTACCAGAACAGAAATTGAAACAGGTTTCCTAAATATGATACTCAAAGGTGGTGTAATCTATCTGCTGCTTTATGTCCTTGCTTTAGGGTATACTGCATACAAGGGAATATATAAATCCAATAACGTGTTTGTCCGTTCTTTCGGTATTATCATAGCAATCTCTTTAATAGAATTAATTCCTTATGGCATCCCAACTTGGAATTTGAAGTATTTTTCAATTTGGCTTGGAGTTGCAATCTGTTTGAATCCACAGTTACGAGCAATGACAAATCAAGAAATAAAGGTCCATTTTAGATTATATTGATTATGAAATACGATATAATACCTGTTGGCGGAATTAATTTAGTGCATACTTAATTCTGCCAATGGGCTTGTCGTTAATGAAGTTTACGTATTGTAGAATGGTAAGTGCACTAATTTTG
>QWCB01001338.1_pt1 | contig 71267 bp, 57 predicted proteins | sample 1972511 | NCBI WGS metagenome assembly QWCB01 (sample SAMN09866719, study PRJNA288562) | Human gut metagenome isolate term5_stool, whole genome shotgun sequencing... | isolation source: gut | host: Homo sapiens | place: USA: California | reverse complement strand
TTATTTTGACTTTCTTCATCCCCTTTTTCAAGGCCCTTTCAGGCTGGGGAGGTTAGCGTTAAGCCTGCTGGTCAGACACTTTTAAGACAGTCTCCCCCTGATATGGGTTGCAGACGAGTCAGTGGGGGAGAACTATCTGAAAAGTCAAATATTCCTCAGTGAGAATCGAGAATCAGCTTCTGGCCTTGTATATATGTACGGAGTATTACAGTTTCGCGAGGACTTTTCGAACAGTCTGGAGGGGGGGGGTAGAAAACCAATAGAGGATGACCCAAAATTTTTGAGTCATCCTCTATCAACACTTTCAAGTGTATTTCCTTATTTCTTGAAATACCTGTTGTAAAGACCCTGGAAACCGGCACCGTGGCGAGCCTCATCCTTTGCCATCTCGTGAACAGTGTCGTGGATAGCGTCGTAGTTCAGTTGTTTTGCCTTGGTAGCGATGGCCAGTTTACCCTCGCAGGCACCGCCTTCAGCCTCGATTCTCTTCTCGAGGTTTGTCTTGGTGTCCCAAACCATGTCACCGAGAAGTTCAGCAAACTTGGCAGCGTGCTCAGCCTCCTCAAATGCATATCTCTTGAATGCCTCAGCGATTTCAGGATATCCCTCACGGTCAGCCTGACGGCTCATGGCCAGGTACATGCCGACCTCGCTGCATTCACCGGCGAAATTCGCCTCCAAACCTTCGTGGATCTCAGCATCGCATCCTTTGGCAACACCGATAACGTGCTCGCAAGCCCAAGTCTTGGCAGCATCTTCCTTGATTTCTACGAATTTGTCAGCTTTTGCGTGGCAAACCGGGCACTCTGCAGGTGGGTTCTCGCCTTCATAAACATAGCCGCAAACGAGGCATCTGAATTTCTTTTTCATATTCTATTCTCCTTTTTTAAAGCAGTTGCACGTAAATTATAGGATAAACTCACTGTAGCAAACTGCCTGTGATTGTTGTTTTTATAGTTTCTAATTTAGAAAATCTCTAAATTGCACTACAAATATACGGACATTTTTAGAATATCCAAATTTTTTCTTAAATAAAAATGCTGTTTTTTTGTAAGATTCTTCACCTAAATTTGTATATATGTAAAAACGGAATAATAAACAGGATAATAAAACTGATAATATAACTATGCCGCAATTTTTGAAACAGATAGCAGAGCACTATTACAACACACAGAATATCAGTGACTTGTGCTTTGTTTTCCCGAACAGGAGGTCCATGGTCTTCTTCAGGAAGTGGTTGTCCGAGACCGCGAAGAACGATCCGCAGTCCAAGGTGTTCACGATGCCGGAACTGCTGACAATGAACGATTTCTTCTACAAAGTAAGCGGGGCAGCCGTGACGGACCGTGTAAGTCTTCTGCTGGAACTGTATGACTGCTACAAGGCCCTGAATCCTAAAACGGAATCATTGGACGACTTCATCTTCTGGGGTGACGTCATCCTCGGCGACTTCGATGACACGGACAAGTATCTGGCCTCGCCGAAGCAGCTGTTCACCAATGTCGCAGACTTCAAGGAGATACAGGACGACTATGCCTATCTGACTGAGAATCAGGAAGAAGCCATACGGAATTTTATATCGCATTTCCGTAAAGGAGGAAAACTCACGGTGAATATCGGCTCCGAGAGTCCCGACGTGAAAGAGCGCTTCCTTATGATATGGAATCTGCTCTATCCGCTTTACACCTCGTTCAATTCTGCATTGACAGAAAAAGGCAAAGCCTACGAGGGCATGGTTTACCGCTCGTTCGTGGAACGTCTGAAGACTGAAAGCGCCCGTGACATATTGAAGGCGGCCTTTCCGCGTTCGGACAAGTTCGTTTTCGTCGGTCTCAATGCATTGAATGAATGTGAGAAGGCGGTAATGAGGAAAATGCGGGATGCCTCGCTTGCAGAGTTCTGCTGGGATTACTCGTCCGAGATGATACAGGATCCTATGAACCGCGCGTCCATGTTCATGTCATCCAATGTCGTGGAATTTCCACAGGCATTCAGCATTGACCCGGGAAAAGCCTCCGGCGGGAGTTTTGTCAATGCAGGTGTCACTGAGCCTGAAAACGGTCCGAAGATTCACGTCATGAGCGTGCCGTCTTCAGTAGGGCAGACCAAGCAGCTTCCTTCATTGTTGGCTCCTGTCGCAGAACAGAAGAAGGCAGGACTGGCGGACTGGTCAGATACCGCCATCGTGCTCCCTGATGAGAGTCTGTTGATCCCGGTGCTGAACACCCTTCCTCTGGAAATCGGAACTGTCAATGTGACAATGGGTTATCCTATGTCTGGCAGTGACATATATAGCCTTATGAACAATATATCCGCCCTCCAGCTGCATGTCCGCAAGCAGAAAGACGGCTGGGCGTTCTACCATAAGCAGGTGTGGTCGATTTTCTCGTCCGGTATCATAGCATCCATGATGGACGGGCAGGCCAGGCAGCGTGTGAAGGAAATCAAGACGGCGGCAAAATACTATATTCCACAGTCGGATTTTGCAGGAATTGAACTGTTTGAGCTGATTTTCAGGCCGGTGGTGACAGATGCCAAGGCTACTTCAGCAGAGCAGATAAAGGCATTTGCACAGTACCAGCTGGATGTCCTCAGTAACTTGGGCGCGAAGATGACCAGAATGAGCGGAATGGAGCTCGAAGTGCATTTCGCCAAGCAGTATTACCTCTCTGTGAACAGGCTCAAGTCGCAGGTGCTGAGCATATTGCCTATGACTTATACCCGTCTGCTGCAGTCATTGATAGGAGGCATTTCCGTTCCGTTCAATGGGGAGCCGCTCAAAGGACTTCAGATTATGGGGCCTCTCGAAACCAGGGCATTGGACTTCAAGAATCTCATTGTCCTTTCCTGCAACGAGGGTACTTTCCCGCACCGCAGCGTGAGCTCGTCATTCATTCCGCCGGAACTCCGCAAGGGCTTCGGCCTCCCTACCTATGAGAATCAGGATGCCGTCTGGGCGTATTATTTCTTCAGGATGATCCAGCGTGCGGAGAATGTGTGGCTGCTGTATGACTCCAGGACGGAAGGGCTCAAGTCCGGAGAGGAAAGCCGGTACATCAAGCAGCTGGAGTACCAGTACAAATATCCGCTCATGGACAGGTCCGTGGTGGGATATGACCTGAAAATCCCTGAAGGTGAAGATGTTATAGCGAAGACTGACGAGGATGTGGAGATTATGAAGAAGATGACTTTCTCGGCTTCGTCCATCGAAAAGTATCTTTCGTGTCCGGCAAAGTTCTACTATACTTATGTGAAGCGTCTCAAGGTGGAAACGGAGGTCTCCGAGTCTCTTGACAACAGTATGCTCGGAACGGTGTTCCATGATACTATGCTCGCCCTCTACAAGGGAGGAGAGGCTCTGCAGGCTGAGTTCGATATGTCGAGGGAAAATGTCCTTGCCAATGTGAAGAAGCCTCTGGAGGTAATCACGAAACAGTACATCGAGTGGCTCCTGTCCCAGAAGAAGGAAATCATCGGGCCTAAAATCAGGACATTGATAAAGCGTCAGCTCAATGCAGATGAGATTGCCGGCCGTAACCTGGTCTTTGAGGAGATTCTCAACAAATATGTAGTGAAGACTCTCCAGACAGATCTGGCTCTGATGGAAGAGTACAATACTGACAGATTCAGGGTAATCGGTCTGGAGCTGGAGCGTTTCTGGGATTTCAAGGGGCACAAATTCAAGGGCTACATTGACCGTATGGACAGCTTCCGCGATGATGAAGTAAGGATAGTGGACTACAAGACCGGCAAGGTGGATGAGAAAGAAGTCAAGATCAATGATGAGAATGCCGATGATGTGGTGGATGCGCTTTTCAGTCCTGACACCAAGTCGAAAAACCGTCCGGAGATAGCCGTGCAGCTGTTTGTGTACGACCGGTTCGTGGAGAAGGATGTCGAGGACAAGAGCGTGCTGAATGTGCTTTATCCTATACCCCGTCTGTTCAGTTCACCCGAGCTTGCATCGAATATCCTCTCGTCCAGGGAGTGCCCGGATTTTGACGATAAGGTTACTGAAAAGCTGGAAGGCCTGTTTGCGGAAATGATGGATACGGGCACTGATTTCCGCAGGACCAAAGACAGTGACACGTGCAAGTACTGTGATTTCAAGAAGATTTGTGGACGTTAATTGAGGAAAATATGATTCAGATTTTGAAAGCGTCGGCAGGTTCGGGAAAAACTTTCAACCTTGCCAAAGAATATATAGAACTTCTGATGCGGAGCGGTGATCCGTATGCGTACAGGCACATTCTCGCTGTGACATTTACCAACAAGGCCACAGACGAGATGAAGCAGCGTATCCTCGACGAGCTGGACTGTCTGGCTTCGTCTCCGGAAAAGTCCAAATACATGGACGGTATCAGAGAAAGTACCGGAAAAACTGAGAAATGGGTATCCCGGATGGCGGAAAAACTCCTCGGCAACATATTGAATGACTACAGTTCTTTTTCGGTCAGCACCATTGACCGGTTCTTCCAGCGGACACTGAAAGCGTTCTCCAAGGAGATTGGCCAGTTTGCCTCATATCAGGTGGAACTGGACAAGAAATCGCTTGTGACTGAGAGCGTTGACCGTATTCTGGATTCATTGACCCAGGACAGCAAATCTCTGCTCGACTGGCTGACTGACAGCGTGACCGAACAGCTCAATAGCGGTGGCAAGTTCACTCTGGATCAGGAACTCTATAATACGGCTGAGGCTCTGCGCAATGATGAACACAATGACCTGGTGGAGAAATACGGCATTGACGAAAATGCTTTCTGCTCAAGGGAATCCTTGAAGGCTCTGAAGAAAGAATGTGATGACGTGGTGGAGACGTTTGTCGGAAAAGTCAAGAAACTTGCCGGCGAGATTGTCTCGGGCCTTGACGGGAATATCGATTTGTTTTTCAGGGGCTTCGGTACCCCGCTGAGCAAATGCGCTGCCCTCAAGCGCGGGGAGAAATGTCCTGTTCCGAGTGACAATTTTCTGAAAAATGCGTCGGACAAGAAATGTTGGCTGAAAAAGGCCAATGCCTCACGCCTGCCTGAATTTGAGGGATGGCTTGAGAGGCCGCTGGCAGAGTTCTGTGCTCTCTTCGGTGACAGTTACAAGGAGTATCTCACCGCAGAAACAATACGTTCACGGATTTTCTCGCTCGGCTTGCAGAAAGAGATAAATGATTCATTTACAGGCCTTATGAGAGAGAAAAATGTGTTGAGTATTGACGATTCCAACACTATTCTCAAAGGGATAATCGACGGATGCGACGCGCCTTTCATCTACGAGAAACTCGGTGTCAGGTTCGACCATTTCCTTATAGACGAATTCCAGGACACTGCCAGAATCCAGTGGGACAATTTCCGTCCGCTGCTGGCTGACAGTATCGCGAAAGGCAATGGAAATCTGATTGTCGGGGACGTGAAGCAGAGTATCTACAGGTGGCGCGGCTCTGACTGGAAATTGCTGGATTCCACGCTTCTGGAGCAGTTCCCAGATTCCAGGCAGGTGCCTCTTCTGTCCAATTGGAGAAGTGCGGATACCATCGTGGAGTTCAACAATTCGCTCTACCCATATGCGGCCACGATGCTGGACCGTATGACCGGACTGCCTGACAAGCGAATCTCTAAAATTTATTCTGACGTAGTGCAGACTCCGAAGTCCAAGCATCCTGAGTTTAAGGGCAATGTGGATGTGCTTTTCCTGAAAGATAAAGAAAATCCCGACATTCAGCTTGAGGCTGTGGTCAATGAGGTGAGGCGGCTTGCGGCCCTGTGCGTTTCCTATTCGGAGATAGGAGTGCTCGTCAGGACCAATGATACGGGCGCGTCCATAGCTACGGCGCTTCTCGAGGCGGATATACCTGTGGTTTCGGATGATTCGCTCAACGTGAAGATGTCCCCTGTGATAAAGCGTCTTGTGGCATTGCTGTCATTTGCTGACAATCCGGAGGACAAGCTCAATTCGTTCCTGGCCTCGTCTCTTCACATTGACCCGCCTGCGCAGTGGCATTCGCTTGTCGATCTGTGCGAGTATTTCATAAGGTCAATGAAATCTGCACTCGGTACTCAGTTCAGTGGGGAAGTGCCTTATATCCAGGCTTTTATGGATGTTGTGCAGGGCTGGGCTCAGATAAATGGCAATTCTCTTTCGGATTTCCTCAAGTATTGGGATGGCGTGGATCCGAAAATCAGTTCTCCGGATGGCGCTGACGCAGTGAGGATTATGACGATTCACAAGTCCAAGGGCCTGGCATTCCCATATGTCATTTTCCCATATACGGAAGGCGTGAAGCTTTATAAGCCTGGTTTGCATTGGTGCAGACCTCAGATGGGGACAGGGGCAATGCCTTCCGCTTCCCGTGGTATCTATCAGGTCAATCTGAGTTCCGACGTGGAGAAAACGTTTTTCGCTGAAAGCTATCGTGACGAGTACCTGATGCAGATGGTGGATGCCATCAACACTTTCTACGTGGCGACAACCAGGGCAAAGTATGGAATGACCATCATATCTTCTTGTCCTTCAGATACTTTCCTCAAATCTTTGAAGAACGGTACACCTGACAACTTCTCGAATTTCTCGCAGATACTGTACTGCTACATTATCGACAAGAGCTCCGGTGACGGGTTTGTCCATCTGGCCTTTTATGCAGAAACTGAGATTCCTGAAGGTGGGGAAAGATACCGCAAAGGCTTGCCTGCAACACTTCCGAAGGACAAGAGCGAGGAGCCGAAAAAGGTGGTGCAGATGGTGCACGTGGATGAATATCCTTCATTCCCGCAGAATGCTGATGCTGGGGCTGAACGTCTGAAATTCAGCACGGAAGCCGGAGATTTCTTCTCGGAGGACGGCATGACCGGCATAGAAGCGTCCGGCAGACTTCGCGGAGTGGTGCTGCACGACATATTGTCCAGAATCATTGTCCCTGAAGATCTGGAAGGCGCATTGTCGGCAAGTTTCGATGCCGGCGAGATCGATGAGGCTGAAATGACGGATATCAGGTCAATGTTGAAGGCGGGTCTGGAGTTGACGGTCCCGTTGGGCTGGTTCCCTGATGACCGCAGCAAGGTCATCAATGAAACATCCGTAATGATGTCTGACGGGCAAACGCGTCGTCCTGACCGTGTGGTGAATGACAACGGCAAGATCATAATCGTGGACTTCAAGTTCGGCGCCCCGACCGCTTCTTATGAGTCCCAGGTGAAGGAATATGCGGATATGTACCGCTCTCTGGGATATCAGGACGTCACTTCCTATCTCTGGTACGTCCCGGACGGACGAGTCCAGAAGGTGTCGTAGGGAGGATAAGCCGGGCAGCGGCACTTTTTTCAGGACGGGGACATTTGGCGCACCCTGTAAAGCATTAAGTTTCAATGATATAGCCATTTGCAACAAGAAGCCCCTGTGAGGACCAGGCCCTCCCGCTTCGCGGGCCCCTCCCTCTAGTACCGAGGGCGGTAAGTCCCCACAGGGGCAACCTTGTTGCCGGCTACAATGGCTTCGGTTATCTATATATAGTGCAGCTGGCCGTCTAATGGAATTCTTTAGGGAACCAAGGCATCATCAGATGCCGGGCCGGAGTTGGCGTGCAGGGCAGGCCCCGCGGCGAATTGCGCAGCACCCTGAGCAGAGCTGGCCCTTGCCGCTGTTCGGCGTTGTTTCTGCCCACGGAAAACCCGTGGAATATCAAAACGGTTTTTTTCGCTGAGTAATCTTCAAGGAACAATGCTGATACGAAGGGTTATATCGTGACATAGCATGCGTAGAATACACTATAATTGTCACAGTTCGATCGCTTTCAGTTAGATTCTCTTCTAGGCTTATAGTAAAGGTCCGTTTCTGAGAATCATATCTTACCTTTATCCATTTATACTCAATCGCAGTACTTTCCAGATAAACAAATGAATTATCTAGTATGCTTTTTCTTAAATGTTCACCGTCAATACTGTATAATTCATAACATGCAATAGGTGTATTTACAGTTGCTACCACATCTTGAGCAGAATAATCAACATCCACCTGATTTGGCACTAATTCATTTATTATAAGTAATTAGACGGAAATGCCATGAATAAGTATAATTATGCTTGTTCTTTGCTTCATTGGCTAATGACTGGTCGTCATACGATACAGCTTTTCCGGGATTTAAGCAATTTGCGGAAAAATAACCAACTAAGCCTCAGCCCAACCATCAATCGTCTTGGTCACAGAAGAGAAATTGATGCCGAGCTTGATTATCTGCTTGCCGCTGGCGAATTCAATAAACTGAAGAGTTCCGCTTTAACAGTGTCATTGGGGTAATCGAGAAGATATGTATCAAATCTGGGATCATATCCGGCTAGAGTGAGATATCCATAACAATACATCAATGACAATGGAGAAAGGAAGTTGGTGTCACAACTATTTAATATAAGATATGAGATTTCTGAATGTGAAACATTCTCCATATCATATTGTCGGCTTTTCACTAAACTAGATAATCGAATAGGCATTTCAATGCACGACTGTTCGATTCCGTTTGTTCTAAATGCCAAGAACAGACTATACGGATTATATAACATAGGTGAGCCATTGTCGAAATGATACCCACCATACATTGCTTTAAGTTTCTTATAGCAATCAGATTTACTAATTTCACAGAAACGTGCCAGCTCGGAAACATTGCTATCAAAATACTGCTTCACCTCAGCATCTGAAATACCACAAATATCTGAATAATTCATATTCATAGATATGTCATCAAGATTAAGGCCGCTGCTGAAACTCATTTTGCCGAGTTTTGTCACCCCAGTCAAGAACGCAAATCGGATGGCATTGTCCTTTCCTTTTATGACGCTGTAGAATCCCTGAAGCTCGCGCCTGAACTGCTCCATAAGTTCAGGATTGTCAATGTTGTCGATTATCGGCTTTTCATATTCGTCAATAAGAATGACGACTTTCTGGCCGGTCTTCCGGTATGCGGTATCGATAATATTTTCAAAGCGGACACTTGCGACATGTTCACCTGTGCAGATCTCATAACGCTCTTCATACTTGGATAAAAAAGAGTTGAGCTTGGAATAAAGTTCATCAACAGACAAATATGCAGCTCCCGTCAAATCCAGATGCAGAACAGGATAACTCACCCAGTCCTTCTCCAACGACTCCATCGCGAGACCTTCGAAAAGTTCTTTTCTGCCACTGAAATACGCCTCCATAGTAGACAAGAGCAGACTCTTTCCAAATCGTCTCGGGCGACTCAGAAAATAATACTGTCCAGAGGCTGCCAACCTATATATCAAGGCTGTTTTATCCACATAGACAAATCCTCCGGTGCGAATCTTTTCAAAACTCTGTATTCCTATCGGGTATAACATATTCCGTCCTCCATGTTTGTATTTTGTCCGGTCAGGGACCAACTGCCCAAACACTACAAAGATAATCTTTTACGTGCAAAAATAAAATATGTGCTATTTGTGTACAAGGCGCCGGGTAGCGGCATGGCCCGCGGCGAATTGCGCAGCACCCTGAGCAGAGCGGGCCCTTTGCCGCTGTTCGGCGCTCACGCGCCAGTCGTAAGCGTTTCCGCGGTTACGTCTTGACCGGACTATTGTTGTTTGTTAAGACAATACTAAAGTATCGCCATAACCGCATAAAGCGCAACCTGTAAGTCGCTGAGTGATAGCTGTTTAACCATTTTCAGAGTTGTGGTTTTCTCAACTCTTATTTTGGCTAAATGGTTGGTAGTCTGCAACTTACGCGCTGCGCCTTGAACTCCAGGTGTGTATGGCAACAAGAAGCCCCTCAACTCTTTTGCTCTTACGCCCGAAGGGTTAGCAGGCATCTTCAGATGCCGGGCCGAAGCTGGCGGGCAGGGAAAGCCATTGCGGCGATGGAAAGCCCGTAGGCCCTGATTGCCCCTCTTGAAGGGAGAGGTAAATAAGTCGTCATCAGACGACCGGCCGGGTCCGGGTATTTACGACAGCAAATACGTGGAGGACATAAAGGCCGCGCGGAGCGTCAGGGTTTGGGACAGAGTCCCAATAAAATAACAAGGTTGGGGGGATTGAGATAAGCAAGTCCCCACAGGGGCAACCTTGTTGCCCTATCGCTGTCCTTTATCATCGAGGGTCGATGTCTACAAGCCGGGCAGCGGCATGGCCCGCGGCGAATTGCGCAGCACCCTGAGCAGAGCGGGCCCTTTGCCGCTGCCGGCGCTCACGCACCAGTAACCAGAAATCGGAAAAGGAAAAAACAAATTTTCCTTTTCACTCGGCTTTCACTATATTTCCCGCCTGGCGGCGGCTAATATAGGATGCGCCTCGGAAGAATAAAAAAAGAATTTTATTCTTCACTCGGCTTTCACTATATTTGCAAAGAATGGCGTTTTCTCTAAAGATGAGGAAATGCTTGCGAAATAAAAGTGAAAAGATAATACGATTATGGATAAATATTACGAAGAAAACCCGATAGTTCTGGACTATAATACAGAGAGGGAAAAACTGGATATGCCGGAGTATGGACGCAACGTCCTGAAGATGGTGGAGGAAGTCAAGTCATTGACAGACAGGGAAAAACGCACGGAACAGGCTAAGGCCGTGGTGCGGGTGATGGAGATATTGAACCCTCAAGTGCACCAGGAGGACAACTGGGAGCACAAACTCTGGGACCATCTTTATATAATGGCAGGATATGACCTGGACGTGGACTCGCCGTTCCCGGCTCCGTCTCCGGAGCAGAGGAAATCACGCCCTGAAGTTATCCCTATCAAGAAAAAACCAATCCGTGCCACACATTACGGAAGGAATATCGAAAGTATCATTGACCTGATCGCAGGCGAGCCTGACGGAGAGCAGAAGACAGCGATGATCCGTTCTCTGGCGATGTATATGCGTCAGCAGTACCTGATCTGGAACAAGGACAGCGTGGCTGACGAGACGATTTTCAATGATATCGAGAAACTGTCCGACTATCGTATCCGAGTTCCGGAAGGACTGACATTGTCCCGAATTTCATCGGACTCCACGTTTGCAAGACCGGGCATGTCCATAGATTTCGCGCAGGTCAGAAAGAACGGAAACGGCCAGCGCAGAAATTTCGGCAAGAAGAATCAGAAACGATAGCGTCATATGTCCGGGATGATTGACAAGGTCCGGGATTCTCTGGACAAGAAGCATATATTGCTCAGAAGAGTGGTAGGCGGTGTTTTGGCCGTTGCCACTCTGCTTATTGCTGTAAGTTGTCTGTCCTATTTCTTTACATGGAAACAGGACCAGAGCCTCTTGGCGGATCCGGAAGTGATAAAGGATACGGCCAAGGTAATAGCAAATTTCGGTGGCGCCTGGGGACTCAAGATCGCTTCTGTATTCGTTTCGGAGTGGTTCGGCCTCGGCTCATTGGCAGTCATCGTGGCGCTTGCGCTTGTGTCTGTAAGATGCCTGTTCGGCAAGCAGAAATTCCCGGTGCTGAGATATGTGCTCTTGGCATTGACAGGAGCGATGATACTGTCTTATGCATTGGCTTTCATCTCTATACGTTTCGGGTTCAATACTTGTTTCGGAACCGGTCTCGGCGGTGGCTGCGGCTCTCAGATGGTTGTCTGGTCTGAACACCTGGTGGGCGTGCCGGTTACATTGTGCCTGATTCTCGCGCTCATCGCGGCTTGGGGATATTTTGCAAGTTCCCGGTTCTCCAGATGGCTTTCTACTGAAACGGCTCCGTCCGGAAAGAAGCGTGGAGTGACGTTCGATTTCATCTCCAAGAAGGACGAATCTGTGGAAGTGGAGAAGAAAGATCCTGAAAATGAGCCTGTTGAGGAAAAACCTGAGCAGAAAGTGCCAGAGGAGCCTGTAGAGCAGGTCCCGGAAGAGCTGGTGGCCCAAGACACGAAAACGGATACTGACACAGATACAGGAAATACGGATACCGGAAAACCGGATGACGATATGCCTGAAGTGGTCAAGGGCGAAGGCCTCACCACTGTTGTCCAAGAGAATTTGCCGCCGATCGATGTCAGAGGCGAACTGCCTGATTACAAGTTCCCTACGCTTGATTTGCTGAAGGACTACACTTCATCCATATATTCCGTATCGTCTGAAGAGCTGAAGAGCAACAACTTCAAGATCAAGGCTACGCTTCAGACCTATAAGATCGAAGTCAGGGAAGTGAAGGCTGTGGTAGGTCCTACCATTACCCTCTACAAACTTTATCCTGCTCCGGGTGTCACTGTCTCCTCCATCATGAATAAGGACAAGGAGATAGCTCTTGCCCTCAATTCGGACAGGGTGCGTCTGGTTATGCTTCCGGACTCCATCGGTATTGAAGTTCCGAACATGAAGCAGTCGATAGTGCCGTTGAAAGCGGTTCTGAACAATGACGAGTTCCGTAACAGCAAGGCCGAGCTGCCTATCGCCATCGGATACGCTACTCTCGCGCAGAAGGTAGAGGTGTTCGACTTGGCGGATGCGCCGCACTTGCTTGTGGCCGGTGCCACCAAGCAGGGCAAGTCAGTGGGACTGAATGTGATGATCGCTTCATTGCTCTTTTCCAAGCATCCTTCAGAACTGAAGTTCGTGTTCATTGACCCTAAGATGGTGGAATTCAATTCCTATTCGCGCCTGCTCCATCATTATCTCGCGGTTCTTCCGGATTCGGGCGATGCGAAGGAGGAGCTGGACAATTCGATTGTCAAGAAGGCGCCGGCTGCAGAGGCTGTGCTCCGCTCGCTCTGTATCGAGATGGATGCACGTTATGAACTGATGAACAAGGCTGGTGTGAACAATATTGTCCTGTACAATGAGAAATATAAGGAAAGGCATCTGCTTCCTACCATGGGGCATCACTATCTGCCTTATCTTGTGACAGTTATAGATGAGTATTCCGACCTTATAATGTCTGCCGGTTCGAGCGGCGAGGACAAGACGAGGGCACGAAGCATCACAACTTCCATTATCCGTCTGGCTCAGAAAGGCCGTGCTGCCGGAATACATATCATATTGGCCACGCAGCGTCCTTCCGTCGATGTCATCACCGGCCTTATCAAGAACAATTTCCCTGCACGTATCGCGTTCAGAGTGTTCTCAGGTACCGATTCCAAGACTATTCTCGACTCGACAGGCGCTGAAAAGCTGATCGGCAAGGGTGATATGATTTACAATGCCGGGGCCAATATGGTCCGTGCGCAGTGCGCGTTTATCGGCAATGACGAAATCGCCACGCTTACCAAGTTCATCGGCGCGCAGGAGGGCTACAAGAAGAGTTTCAATACCCCTTATTATCTTCCGGAGCCTACTGACAAGTCGGATGAGGGCGGAGTCGGTGCACTTAATGTCAATGATCTTGATGAGCGTTTCGAGGAGGCTGCAAGACTTGTGGTAACGACCCAGAAGGGTTCCACTTCGGATCTGCAGAGGCGTTTGGGCATGGGTTATGCAAAGGCAGGAAGAGTGATGGATCAGCTTGAGTCAGCCGGAATCGTCGGCCCGCAGGAAGGTTCGAAGCCTCGTCAGGTGCTGATCGGTGATATTGACGAACTGGAACTCCGTCTGAAGGAATTGAAGGCAAATCAATGATATTGAATATGTTGCGAATGCTGAAAATGACATTGACAGCGATTTTCGTGCTTCTGCCTTTTGTGACCGTGGCACAGGATATCGGGTCTGCACAGTCTCTTTCCCGTCGTTTTTCTGATGCGGAGAAGGGGAGTTGCGTGACGTTCAGTTATTCGTTTACGGTGCGCGGTAATGCTCCGGTTCGCGGTGAGGGCACTGCAGTCCTTCAGGGCAACATGTTCATTGTCAAGGGCAATGGCATGGAGATATGGTGTGACGGGAAGTCGAGATGGACTGCGGACAGGGCTGCGAAAGAGCTGATTGTGGAGGATGTGGACGGCCTGGCTTCTATCGAGGCGAATCCTGCCCTGCTCATCAGTTCGCTTGAGTCTAGTTTCAGGCCGACAGAAACCGCTGTGGAATCTGTTTCAGGAAAGAAACTGCATAAAGTGTCTTATGTTCCGTCCGTGAAAGGGACAGGTGTCACGGCACTGGATGTCTGGTTTACAGATGCTGCCAAGCCGCTGATAGTCAAACTGTCAGCTTCTCTCGGGAAAAAAGGCGTCGTGGATCTGAAGATCAGTTCAATGTCATTCGGCCCGCTCCGTGCAGCTTCGTCTTTTGTGTTCGGCGGCTCGGACTCTTCGTGGGTAATTACTGATCTGCGTTGAGCGTGAGAGATTACCGAGCTGCGTTGAAATTGTCGGATTTCCATTCCTGCATCTTGCCGTCTGTGTCAGAGTAGATGAGGTATCCTGCGAGTTCGTCAGGTCTGCTTTCTATGAATTCTTTGGCTTTTTCCAGACCGATTACCATACAGTAGGTGGCATATGCGTCCGCATCTGTTGCATTTTTCGCTACAATCGTGGCGCTCAGCAGGTTATGCTCCACCGGATATCTTAAGTCTCGCGGGGACTCCTCCTTTCAGGTCATCAAGCAGTACGTCTGAAGATGTGATGAACTTTCCGGTGTTCGTGTCATTGACAATATCCCTTCTGAGTCTGTCCATTCCGCAGTCTTCCAGTACTTCGCGCACTTTGTCGTCGGACGGGAGCGAGTCGGTGGAGAAACCGAAGCCCCAAAGGTCGAAGATCGGGCCTGCTGCCGCATCGAGCGCTCCGTCAGTTTCTTTTTCGTAGTCCCAGGCACGGGTGTAGATGTCTTCGAACATTCCGTACCGGCTGACATAGATGCTGTCGCCGGCATTGAACCGGCTCAGGAGCGAGCCTTTGTTGTAGCCGGAAAGTGTGGTGTCAATGCAGTTGAGGATGGAGTCAATGCCGTTTCTTATTTCCTCGGGAGATTTCTTTACCAGTCCGTTGCCGGTCTGCAGATTCAGTTTGACGGTGTAGGTCCCGCCCTGCGCATAGCCCTGGATGGAGATGTATTTGTCGGCATTTTTGCAGGAAATGCACATTGAACCTGCCACAAGCAGGATTATTGATGATCTGATAAAATTCATTACGTCGTGTCTGTTGATAGGTTCGGCAAAGTATTTGTACAAATGTACGCGTTTTTGTCAGGAAAAACGTACATTTGCAATTATTAAATTTTATAACAGCTTCTAAGATGGGTTTTAAGAAACTGATGATTGTGGCCGTGGCGGTTATGGCGGCGTTGTCTTTTCAGGCGTGCAAGAAGAACAAATCAGATGATAAATATACTGCATCTCCGACGATTCCTGGAACATTGAGATTCGATGCTCCTGTTTTCGTTGCCAAGGGGGATGTGCTTAATCTCGTTCCGCGTGGACTTCAGGTGGATACGATAGATGTAGGCTATTATTGGACTGCATCACCTCTTACCAAGACAAAGGATACCACGAAGTATGTAACTGACCCGAGAACGATGACGGGCGCGTATAAACTCACTGTCAGGGATACCATCTGTACAGCGACATTGACCTGTACAGCCTTTGCGAAGGGATATTCGAACAAGTCTTATTCCCGGACAATCACGGTGGTGGACCCGTCAATGAACGGCTCTATCCTGTTCGACGGAATCGAAATCAACGCCCGTAAGTTCAAGGACGAGAGGGACGGCAAGTCATATTTCTACAAGAAGATTGGTGACCGTGAATGGTTCTCTCGTAACCTGGCGTGGAAAGGAGCAGGTCTGTCATTCCAGAACTGCGAGGTGATGGATGCCATTTACGGAAGATACTATACATGGACAGAGGCCCAGACTGCTTGCCCTGCAGGATGGCGGGTGCCGTCTGACGAGGACTGGTTCTCTCTGGCTCAGGCAGCTGAGTATAAGGGTGAGGCCAAAGACGGCAGTTTTATGGGCATTGCCGGAGCATTGATGGTAAACGCTTATTTCAATAATACCAGGATGTGGGAGTATTGCCCGGAAGTGAAGATTACCAATAAGGCCGGCTTCTCAGCTATTCCTACGGGATATGGAACCAAAGCTTCAAGTGATTCGTTTACAGGGGACTTCGAGTATGCTGTATATTGGAGCTCAGAGTCTGTGGCTACAGAGGGTGAAGAATCGACGGGCGTTTACAGAATGATATACTGGCAGAAGCCGGATGTCATCAGGGCAGCTGTGGACAAGACGAATTTCATCGCTCCGGTGCGTTGTGTGAGGGATGCCGCTTCAGAAGAAACAACCAATTAACCTTAATATTTTAGTAGTATGAAAAAAGGACTAGTAACCACCATCGTGGTAGCCGTTGTCGCATTAGGCATTTTTGGCTGGATTAAAAACAATTATAACGGAATGGTTGAGGGCGAAGAAGGCGTGAGATCTGCCTGGTCACAGGTAGAGAACGTATATCAGCGCCGTGCCGATCTCATACCTAATCTTGTGGCCACTGTCAAAGGCTATGCTACCCATGAAAGCGGAACTCTCGAGGCTGTTGTCAATGCGAGAGCAAAGGCTACCCAGGTAACTGTGGATCCTAACAAGCTTACAGAAGAGAGCATCGCGAAATTCCAGTCGGCTCAGGGCGAGCTCGGCAATGCCGTAGGCCGTCTTCTCATGTCTGTCGAGGCATATCCTGACTTGAAGGCAAACCAGAATTTCCTCGAGCTCCAGGCTCAGCTTGAAGGCACAGAGAACCGTATTTCTACGGAGAGAATGAAGTACAATGAAACTGCTCAGTCATATAACACACTGATCAGAAGATTCCCTCAGAATATCATCGCTTCGATTTTCAATTTCGAACAGAAAGGTTACTTCAAGGCATCTGAAGGTGCAGATACTGCTCCGAAGATTGAATTCTAAGAGTTTCCGCTATGTCAAGGCGATTTTCATTATGTGTACTGCTGCTGACCGTATTCGCGTCAGTGGCAGTCGCTTTTCCGGCAAAACCGCAGCCGCCGAGACTTGTCAATGATCTGGCCGGCATCTTTACCGAAAAGCAGATTTCAGAACTCGAGTCCAAACTGGTGGCTGTCGATGATACCACATCCAATCAGATCATGGTCATTACCGTGTCTGACTTGGAGGGATATGAGCCGGCAGAATATGCTACCCGTATCGGAATCGACTGGGGAGTGGGTTCCAAGGATTTCAACAATGGTGTGGTGCTTCTCGTCAAGCCAAAGACCCCTGATTCTGGTGGAAAAGTTTCCATACAGGTCGGTTACGGACTGGAGGGAGCGATTCCGGATGCGTATTGCAAGAGAATTATCGAGCAGCAGCTCATTCCTCATTTCAAGGAAGATGACTATTTCGGCGGCGTGAATGCTGCAGTGGACAAGCTGATAGCATTGGCTACGGGCGAGATTTCCGTACACGGTGATGATTCCGATGAAGAAGGATTGGGCTTTATCAGCTTCCTGGTCATATTCATGTTGATAGTTGTCGTCGTCCTTTCGTTCAGAAACAAGAAGAACGGTAAAGGAGGCGGCTCCGGAACAAGGTCGAGGGGCTATAGAGGCCCGACCACTTACGGAGGTTACAGCGGTGGTTCTTCGAGCAGTTCAAGCGGCAGTTCTTCAAGCGGCTCGTTCGGAGGCTTCGGCGGCGGTTCATTCGGTGGCGGAGGCGCTTCCGGCAGTTGGTGATTCCAATGAGAAAAATAGAGGTTTGCTGTACGTCAGTCGCTGACGTGCAAGAGTCTTTTTATGGTGGTGCGATACGTGTGGAACTCTGTTCTGCAATCAGTTGCGGTGGCGTGACGCCGAGTTGCGGCCTGATTTCGGAAGCGGTGAAGACTTCCATGTCTCTCTCTGTCGAGCAAGACAGCTCTGACCGTATCCGAGTCAATGTCCTTATCCGACCGCGTGAAGGAAATTTCTGCTACAACGCATCGGAAGTCAGAACAATGTTGTCGGATATCGTAAATTGCCGGGAAATGGGCGTGGACGGAGTCGTGATCGGCGCATTGACCTCGGACGGAGATATCGATATGGATATCTGTGAGCGTCTTGTCGAGGCAGCAGAGGGAATGTCAGTTACATTCCATAGGGCTTTCGACCTGTGCCGCAATCCGCAGCAGGCATTGGAACAGATCATCAGTCTCGGTTGTGACCGGCTGCTCACGTCGGGACAGAAGCCTAAGGCATTGGATGGAAGCGAGCAGATATCCCGGCTGGTGCGTCAGGCTGACGGCAGGATTATAGTGACGTGTCAGGCCGCATTGTCCCGGAACTTGGATTCGACGAGCCTGCGGTGATTCTTCCCTTGGATCCGGATGCGGAAAAAGCTGATTCGGAGTCAGGTCAATGCGCGAAAAGATATGTGCTGAGGACCACGAGAAATGTGGTGAAACTGCTTGTGTAACAATTTTCTCCTAATCGCTTGTAAAGCGAAAAAAAATGCTTAAATTTGCGGTCGCTTTTGGTGAAGCGTTGCCCGTTGACGGGTAATTTTATTAACAACAAAATTTTTTGCGAAATGGCTGAGTATTTGGAAGCTGAGAAAAAGCAGGAGATTTTCGCGAAGTACGGAAAGTCTAATACAGACACCGGCTCTCCTGAGAGTCAAGTTGCTCTATTTTCCTACCGTATCAATCACCTTACAGAGCACGTAAAGAAGAACAAGAAAGATGTGGTTACACGTCGCTCTCTTCTCCGTCTCGTAGGTAAAAGACGTCAGTTGCTGGACTACCTCCAGAAAGTTGACATCGAGAGATACAGAAGCATCGTTAAGGAGCTTGGTCTCCGTCGATAATACGATAGGAAACGAAAATGGCCAGTTCCTGTTATATGGGATTGGTCTTTTTTTTTGAATATTGCATTCCCTTTCTGCATAATAATTGACCTGCTGCAGACAGGGTTCCGATATATGAAACTGAAATAAATCATTCTTCCATTGGGGAAGGCAGGTCATTGAAGCATTTAATGAACATCATCAACAAGAAAATCGAATTATCCGATGGTCGGGTAATCGAGATCGAGACCGGTAAACTTGCCAAGCAGGCAGACGGTTCTGCTGTCATCAAGATGGGAGGCACAATGCTCCTCGCCACTGTGACATGCGCTAAAGAAGTCAAGGAAGGCACTGATTTCATGCCTCTCCAGGTGGACTACAAAGAAAAATTCTATTCTGCAGGAAGATTCCCTGGCGGATTCATGAAACGCGAAGGAAAAGCTTCCGATTACGAGATTCTTATCTCCCGTCTTGTGGACCGTGCTCTCAGGCCGTTGTTCCCGGAGGATTTCCATCTTGAAGTTTATGTCAATGTGAACCTCATTTCCGCAGACGCCGACACTCAGCCGGATGCTCTCGCAGGTCTCGCAGCATCTGCAGCCCTTGCTTGCAGTGACATTCCGTTCGAAGGCCCTATCTCAGAGGTGCGTGTCGCAAGAATCAATGGTGAGTTCAGAATCAACCCTGCATTCAGCGAAATGAAGGACAGCGACCTCGAACTTATGGTCGCAGCTACCTATGACAATATCATGATGGTAGAAGGTGAGATGAACGAGGTAAGCGAAGCGGATATGCTCGAGGCTATCAAGTTTGCTCACGAGGCCATCAAGAAGCAGTGCCTTGTTCAGATTGAACTGAACAAAGAACTCGGCAAGGATGTCAAGAGAGATTATCCTCACGATGAGGAGGATGAAGACCTCAAGAAGGCGGTTCACGAGTTCTGCTATGACAAATGCTATGCTCTCGCGAAGTCAGCGAAGCCGAAACAGGAGAGAACTGACGGATTCGAGCAGATCAAGGCAGACTTCCTCGCTACACTTTCAGAGGAAGACCAGGAGGCTAAGGCAGCAATGGTCGCAAGATATTACAACAATGAGGAGAAGGCCGCTATGAGAAACATGATTCTCGACGAAGGCGTGCGTCTCGATGGCCGTCATACCGCAGAGGTACGTCCTATCTGGTGTGAAGTAGGCTATCTTCCTTGCGCTCACGGTTCTGCCATCTTTACCCGTGGTGAGACACAGTCATTGGCAAGCGTCACACTCGGAACCAAGCTCGACATGAAGGAAATGGATGAGGTTCTCGTCCGTGAAACCCAGCAGTTCGTGCTCCACTATAACTTCCCTCCGTTCGCGACAGGTGAGGCTAAGGCACAGAGAGGCGTAGGCCGTCGTGAAATCGGTCACGGAAACCTTGCAATGCGTGCTCTCAAGGCAGTCGTTCCGCTCGCTCCTGAGAATCCGTATGCCATCAGGGTCGTTTCCGATATCCTCGAGTCCAATGGTTCTTCTTCAATGGCTTCTGTATGTGGAGGTTGCCTTGCACTTATGGATGCCGGCGTGAAGATAAAGAAACCTGTTGCCGGTGTTGCGATGGGTCTTATCACCGACAAGGACAGACCTAACGAGAGATATGCAATCCTTACCGATATTCTCGGAGACGAGGATCACCTCGGAGATATGGACTTCAAGGTTACAGGTACCAAGGACGGTATTACTGCAACTCAGATGGATATCAAGGTGGACGGTCTTTCTTATGATGTGCTTGCAAAAGCATTGGAGCAGGCTCGTCAGGGCAGACTCCACATCATGGGCGAGATGATGAAATGCATCAGCGAGCCTCGTGAGGACTACAAGCCGTTCGTTCCGAGACTCAAGCAGCTTGAGATCGAGTCTGACTTCATCGGTGCGGTTATCGGTAAAGGCGGTGAGACTATCCAGAAGATCCAGAAAGAGACAGGTACTACCATCACCATCACTGAGGATGCTGAGAGACATAAGGGTATTGTGGACATCTTCAGTACAGACAAGGATTCTCTCGACAAGGCTCTCGCTTGGATAGAGGGTATCTGCGCAGTTCCTGAAGTTGGCAAGACATATCACGGAAAGGTGGTTTCTATTCTTGACTTCGGTGCGTTCGTAGAAATTCTCCCTGGCAAGGAAGGTCTTCTCCACGTTTCAGAAATTGCATGGACCAAGACTGAGAATGTCGCTGATGTCCTGAAGGTAGGTGACGAGGTGGATGTTAAACTCCTCGAAATCGATGAGAAGACAGGCAAGATGAGACTCTCTATGCGTGCTCTTGTTGAGAAACCGGAAGGTTATGTAGAGCCTGAGCGTCGTCCGAGAGGTCCACGTGATGATCGCCGTGATGACCGCAGGGGTGACCGTCGCGATGACAGAAGAGGTCCACGTGATGACCGCAGAGGTGACCGCCGTGATGACCGTCGTGGCCCGAGAGATGACCGCAGAGGCAGAAAGCCTTTCGCTCCTAAGCCTTCTGACGAGAATGTAGAGGATGGCAATTTCAACTCTGCAGAGAACTACGATGCCCCTGATTTCAATGTATCAGAAAACACAAACGACGAACTCTTCTAGTTTATCGTAGATAATATATGATAATGCCCGGCTGAATTACCACAGTCGGGCATTATTTTTTTCAGATCTTCTCTATTCCGATTCCGGGCAGCTGGTTCAGTGTGATCTTGCCGTCCACTACTGTCGTGCCGCGGAAGATGTCATTGGTAATCAGCAGATTTCCGTCGAGGTCCGCGAAGTCCACGGCAGGGGAGAGCTGGGCGGCAGCGGCGATAGCGCAGGACGTCTCTGTCATGCATCCTATCATGACTTTCATGCCCTCGGCACGTGCGTAATTCATCATTTTCCACGCCTCACGCATACCGGTACACTTCATCAGTTTGATATTGATGCCGGTATAGGCTCCTTTGACAGCAGGAATGTCCTTGAGCCTCTGGATTGCCTCATCCGCGAATGTCGGAAGCGGACTTCTCTCCGTCAGCCAGGCATTGGCGTCCAGCATTCCCTTCGGCATAGGCTGCTCTACCATTACGATGCCTTGCTCCTTCAGCCAGAAAATCTCATCCAGAGCCTTCTTCTTGTTCTTCCAGCCCTGATTCACATCCACCGCAATCGGAAGGTCGCTCACTTCCCGGATGGCCCGTATCATCTCCCTGTCACGCGGCGTTCCAAGTTTTACCTTCAGAATCTTGAACTGCCCTGCAACTTCCCTGGTCTTGAGTTTTACCATCTCGTCAGTGTCAATGCCGATGGTATATGTCGTGTTCGGGGTCTTCTCTGGATTCAGCCCCAGCATCCTGTGCCACGGAGCGCCGATAATCTTGCCCACAAGATCGTGCAGGGCAATGTCCACGGCAGCTTTCGCGGCAGAATCGCCGACAGAAAGACTGTCAATGTAGTTGAGGATGTCGTCGATGCAGAACGGGTCCGGGAACTGTTCCAAGTCCACCTTTTTCAGAAACGAGCACACGCTCTCCACCGTCTGTCCGAGATAAGGAGGCATTGACGCTTCTCCGTAGCCGGTATATCCGTCATAGTCAATGCGGACCTGAACGTCAGGAGTGGTGCTGCGCGAAAACGACGAGACGGTGAACACGTGCTTGAGCTTCAGTTCGTATGGCTCGAACGAAAGATGCATACGTGCCTTCCCATTGACATTGAAATTTACAGATTTATGGTCGTCCGTAAGTTCAAGCCCCTTGGCCAAAGTGGTTCCACTGCCCAACAGGCCGGCACCGGCTGCTGCCAATGCCCCTTTTTTAAGAAAATCCCGCCGTTTCATATGATAGATGTTTACAGTTTCGTTATGTCAATGAATTCTCCACGTTTCCTCTGCTCCCTGATCTGGGCATCGAAAGCGCGTCGTTTTGCGGCATTGACCTTCTTTCTTGCGAGAATGTTAGGCACGGCTACTCCCAAGGCGATGGCAGCAATTATCAGAGATGCGTTGAGCCCGTTCACGCCGGCAGCAATGAAGTTGTTTACAAGGTCTCCTTCCGTAATCGGAACCGTGAAAAGCGAGAAAAGCGCACGGTACATCAGCACGCCTGGCACCATCGGGATGACGCTGGATATGGCCAGGATCTGATGAGGCGTATGGAATACGTGCACTGCCTTGGTGCATATCACCGACACCAGTGTGGCACCTGCCAGTGACCCGAGAATACCGCCCTCGCCGAGACTGAAACTGCAGAACATGTCCGGTTTCAGACTTACGAGGTTTCTGGTGCAGATGGCGATGATACCTCCGACCGCGACTACAGGCAGTAGCCTTTTAGGAATGTTGAATATCATCGAGAATCCCATTGCGGAGATGGCTGCAGCCACTGCATACATCCAGTACGGATGCTCAGGCACCATCGGGATCGACATGATGTCAGGCTCGAAATTGAATGTCCATCTGCAGAACTTGAGCGCGAACACGATACCGAAAGCCATGCCCACCATCATCAGCATCGTGTTGATGGCCCGCTCCGTACCTACGCGGAAGTTGTTGTCCAGCATATCGTCCACGAAATTGATAAGAGGCACGCCAGGTACAATGAACAATGCGCAGGCGAGCAGCGGATGCAGCGGTGTGCTTGTCCATGCAGGAAGATATGTGGTAAGCCATGCCACCAGAGTGGACACGAATGCAGCTATCGCAATCGAAAAGTATTGGTTTACACCGAGTTTGTTGAAATATACCCTGGTGTTGAATCCGATGAATGCGGCCAAAGACGCGTACAGGAACGCTATCCAGTCGCAGCCGAACTGTATGCAGAATCCGCCGCAGGCCAATGCCGCTCCGGCAGATGTTACAAGCTGATTGTAATTTCTTGGTTTAGAAGCGATTGCCTCCAACTCCTCCTCGTACTGTTCGAGAGAGAAATGCTTTCTTACAGCCTTGAACGTCAGGTGGCTGATGCTCTCGATAGTGGTGAAGTTGATTCCGTTCTTCACTCGTTTCTGGAACTTGGTGAAGGAATGTGCCTCATCGCTGTAGTTTACCATCAATATGTTATGGTCAATGAACAAGTGCAGGTTGTCCTCGTCAAATCCGAGAAACAATGCCGCCCTTACCATGTTTCTTCTGATCCTGTTGGTGTCTGCTGAACTTTCCAGGAGCAACTGTCCTGTTCTCAGCAGCACGTCAAGCCTTTTTCTCAGGGACAGCAGCTGGTTGTCGTTCTTGTTCTTGTTCAGATTATCCTGCTGGTCCTTGACTTGTTCGAGCTCTTTCACATCGGCCTGACTCAGACTCAAGCCTTCTGTAGCCTTCGCCATCATTTCCGGCGATGCCTGCAGATTCATTCCTTTCTTCATTGCAATATAGGTTTTCGTATTTTACAAAGTTACAATGACTTGCCGAATGCACAAAATACTAAAACGGATAAGTGATGCTCGGGTCAGACCATTCTCCAGGAGGAAACCTCCCGGCTTAGAACTTCATTCAGCGGTGTCAATGTCTTTCCGTCGTCAGTGTCGCCGTCGATCCACGCTTTATATTTTTCCGCATCCGTGGAGCCTATGGCTATGAGTCCCTTTATGTTGTCCCGGCACAGTCTCTCAAGCAATATGTGGAAACCAGGACCGTGGTTCGGCTCTTTCAGGTGAGCCAGTTCGTGGAGGATCACGTAATCGCACAGCGGCTCAGGCAAACGCACCAGATTCAGGTTAAGGTTTATGTTGCCGGCACGGGAGCAGCTTCCCCAGTTCGATGAATTGTGCTTTATGGTGAGCTTTCTGTACTGGAACCCGTATTTCTCAGCGAAAATTGAAATCTTCCTGTCCAGCAGCAGCTTGGCTTCCTCGCGCAGCACTTCCACCAGGACCTTCCGGAGTCCCGGCTGGCTCGCCTCGGGAGGAAAAATTATCTGCTTGAGCATCATCGGCCTGTCAATGCTGTACCATAGCCTGCTCATGGCCTCAGGGTATCCCGAAGGAGCGGTGCGTATCTTGACCGAAAGCTGTCCGGACATGGTCGGCTGCTCTATGAAAATGATTTTTGAAATCAATGTGTTCAGGCTTGTGCCGTCAGCGATGACACCCACGGACCTGCCGTCCAGAACAGCATTTTCCGAATGCTTCTTCTGTCGTTTCAGCGCATCCCTGATCCACTCGCGCCTTTTCTCCAGATAATTTATTCCGTCCTGGTATCTCAGACTCCATGGAACCGTCACTGAGATTCTGCCTCCGTATTTGTTCTGGACTCCCTTGACACGGATGCTTACAGCCCTGCTGCGGACGTTTTTCCGCAGTACGACAATGCCGAATTCCGGGTCTTTATATAACTTTTCCGTCATTGTTCCGTTCGAAGAATAGAAATAGCCTGTGCCACTGTCAATGCTTCTGAAGCCTTGAATCCTCCTGTCCTGGTCCTGCGCAGTCCGTCAAGATGCGCCCCGGAGCCGAGAGCCTCGCCCAGATCCCTTGCAAGTGCCCTGACATAAGTCCCTTTGGAGCATGCCACGCGGATGTCTGCATGAGGAAGATGCAGCGCGCTGTTGTCAGTCACATTGATACGGCTGTTGCGGAAATTCTCGGAGCCGTCACTGTTTTTCGTGGAGGAGAACTCGTTGCTGTCCATCTCCATATTGTCTTCCGGCAGTCCGTCGGGACAGAAACGCAGAAGCTCCATTTCGGTAATGTTTATCCACTGCTTGTTCAGCGTGTCCGTGGCCGAATGGTCGAAACCGCCCTCGCCGTCTTTCATGCGCTTCCACTCCTTGCGGGCCAGTTCATAAGCCCTTACGCCGTCTATGGATTTTGCGGAGAAAAGCGGCGCCACCTGCTCCTGCTCCCCGATAAAACCCGGAATCACGCCTCTGAGCGCCTCCTCGCTGACTCCATCCAGAGGATAGTGCATGTCAATGTCTTTTTCCAGATCGTATGACGGGGTGGTCGCGCCGAAAGAGATGCCGGCGATATATTCTTTCTCGTGCTTCTGAAGTTCCTCGGCACATTTGGTGGCCTTGCCTATGCATACCAGCAGTACCCCCGTAGCCAGAGGGTCCAGGGTGCCTGCATGCCCTACCTTTAGATTCTTCTTGTGGAAATGCCTGCATGCACAGAACTTGATCTTGCGGATGACATCCGCGGAAGTCCACCTGTAGGGCTTGTCCACAGGAAGAATAATCCCCTCCGGATAATCGTCGATGTTTCCGGAGAGGATTATGTCTTGAATATTTTCCTTGTTTATTGTCAATGCCATTATCTGCATGGTATTTTTTCGATTCTCCTCTCGTGCCTTCCGCCCTCGAATGGAGTCTCAAGCCACACCTTGGTAATCGCCTGAACCATACGGTAGGAAATGAACCTTGCAGGCATCACGAGCACATTGGCATTGTTGTGAGCCTTCACGAGGCGGCCGATTTCCGTTCCCCAGGCAAGTCCGGCGCGGATTCCCTGATGCTTGTTCAGGGTGATGGCCATACCGTTGCCGGTACCGCACATTGCGATTCCGCAGTCCACTTCGCCTTTTTCCACAGCATTGGCGAGAGGATGAGCGACATCAGGATAGTCAATGCTCTCTGGTGAGTCTGTTCCGAAATCTACCGTTTCATATCCCAACTTCTGGAGATAGGGGATAAGCTTGCATTTGTAATCAAATCCAGCGTGGTCGCTGCAAATACCTATTTTCATAGCAATATGTTTAATGTTATTCTCTTCCGAGGCGCTCTCCAGCATACTTCATACGGGCTGCAAATTCATCTTTGCCGATAAACGACAGTATGTCAGCGATTCCAAGTCCGCTTGCCGCTCCGGTAATGGCCAGTCTGATGCAGTTCATGACCTTTCCCATCGGCCAGCCCTGTTCGCGGATATAATCCTCCAGGTACGGTTCAATGTTCTCCTTCGTGAATGCTCCTTCGTAGCCGCACACGTGCTCAGCTACCTGATATGCAGGCTGATAGCCTTCCGCTTTCCAGAACTTGTCGGCATCCTTGGCGAGGAACGGTGCAGTGAGACTGTCGTCATATACCTTCGCGCGGGGATCCGCCGCACGTCTCGGGTCCACAGGTTTTGCGGCTTCTGCTGCTGCACCTGCCTTCACTCCGAACTGTCCATATTCTGCTGGCGAAACGAAGAGACAGGAAGCGTTCAGCCAGATGTCCTTCACGAATGAAGCCCTCTCCTTTACGAATGTGACGACATCGTGCACATATTCTTCAGTGACGATATGATTCTTGAAATCCACGCCCTTGCCGGCAAATGAAGCCCCTGCCGTCAATGCGCATGCAGGGCACTCGACTACCTGGATGCCATGGCTTTCCAGTTCAGGAATGAACAGCTTGGTAAGCTCGTCGTCTGACTTCATCCTGAGATATTCCTTATTGTACCATTTGGCTTTTTCAGGATTGAATCTTGCGCCTGACTTGATGACGCGGTCCAGAGAGAATACTTTCACGAGCTCGTCAATGCTGAAGATCTCCTGGTCGGTTCCAGGGTTCCATCCGAGCATCGCAAGCATATTTACAAAAGCCTCCGGGAAGTATCCGTCTTCACGATATCCATGGGAAACTTCGCCATCTGCATTGACCCATCTGAGCGGGAATACAGGGAATCCGAGCCTGTCGCCGTCGCGTTTGCTGAGCTTGCCTTTTCCGTCCGGCTTGAGCAGGAGCGACAAGTGCGCGAAACGTGGCATCGTGTCTTCCCAGCCGAAAGCCTTGTAGAGCATGTAGTGCAGCGGCAGTGAAGGGAGCCATTCCTCTCCGCGGATAACCTCGGTGATTTCCATAAGATGGTCATCCACGATGTTTGCAAGGTGATAGGTCGGGAGTTCATCCGCCCTTTTCCACAGGACCTTGTCGTCCAGTGTATCCGTATTCACCTCTATATGGCCTCTGATGAGGTCGTCCATCTTCACGACAGTGTTTTCCGGCATCTTGAAACGGATGGTCCAGCAGTCTGTCGTCTCCAACAGCTTCTTTACCTCATCTTCCGGCAATGTCAGCGAGTTCCTCAGTTCCAGGCGGGTCTGCTGGTTGTAGATGAAAGTGTTGCCTGCAGCCTCTGCCTCGGCCCTTTTCGCATCCAGTTCCTCAGCCGTGTCGAAAGCATAGTAAGCATATCCGTTCTCGATAAGCTGGTCAGCGAACTTTCGGTAGATGCCTTTTCTCTGCGACTGGCGGTATGGCGCATGAGGATGTCTCTCGGATGGAGTCTCCACCACATTGCCGTTCTCGTCCACTCCTTCGTCGGCTTTTATTCCGCACCAGTCAAGTGCTTCAATGATATACTTTTCCGCACCGGGCACGAATCTGTGAGAATCCGTATCCTCTATTCTTATGATAAAGTCGCCGCCGTTCTGTTTGGCGAAAAGATAGTTGTACAATGCTGTCCGGACTCCTCCCATGTGCAGAGGTCCTGTCGGGGACGGAGCGAATCTTACTCTTGTTTTTCTGTCCATTTTTACTCCCGGGAAACTCCAGTGCTTCCCATTTACAACCGCAAAATTAGATGTTGTTTTGAAATCTACCAAATTAACTGGCCCTTAAAATCTTTCGGCGTTCCCGCTTGTCTGAATCCCGCTGCGGGACAATGCAGAGTTCTCTGTCAATGCACTTGTGTCGGTGCCCGGTTCCACCACCAGGACCGGGGCAGAATCATAATGGAAATGCGGGCAGTTCACGTTTGTTCCTGTTCCTATCTTGGTGAATGTGGGTTCCGTATCGTTTGACAGTGAAATCTCGCCTGACTGTGGCGTGTATTCATCCGTATAGGTGAAATCTTTCGGGATAGGGATGATCTTACCGTAATCGCCTCCTGTTATCTCCGAAATGTTCGCCTGGAAACCGGTGGCGATGACTGTGATGCGGACCGTGTCACCGAACTCGGGGTCGTCATCCATAATGATGCCGCGTTTGGATTTCTCCACTTCGCCAGTATATCCGGCCACAAGTTGGCTGATGGCGTTGAGTTCTTCCATCGTGAGGCCCTTGTCATTGCGGCCGACAGTGATATTGATCAGTCTGTTCTTCGCGGTCTTGAGGTCGAAATCGTTCAGCAGAGGGGAGACAAGTGCTTGTTTTACAGCATCTTCAAGTCTGTTCTTGCCTTTGCCCGTACCGCAGCCCATCAGTGCCATTCCGCTGTTTTTCATCATTGTGATGACATCCTGGAAATCGACATTGATGAAGCCCGGCTTCTTGATGATTTCAATAATGCCTCTGACAGCCGTGGCGAGAATCTCGTCCGCCTTAGGCCAGGCCTCCTGGAGAAGCATGGTCCCGAAGCATGAATAGAGTTTCTCATTATTGATTATCAGCAGGCTGTCCACATGCCGCTTGAGTTCGAGGATACCGTCATTGGCCTTGGCCATGGCCAGCCTACCTTCTTCCTTGAACGGAATGGTGACTACAGCCACGGTCAGGATACCTCTCTCTTTGGCCATCTTTGCGATGATCGGTGATGCTCCCGTGCCTGTTCCACCGCCGAGTCCGGCCGTTATGAACAGCATACGGGTACCGTTGTCCAATGCGGTCTTGGCGATCAGTTCCTGTGATTCCGACGCGGCAATTTTCGCCCTGTCCGGTTTCGTACCTGCGCCCAAACCGTCTCCAAGAGGAATCTTGATGGGGACATTGCTTTTTTCAAGTGCCTGGGAGTCAGTGTTGCAGACAATGAAACTGCAACCCTGGATCTTCTGGTTGTACATGTATGTGACGGCATTGCAGCCGCCGCCTCCGACACCGATTACCTTTATCATTGAGTTCTCCGGCTTCCAGTCGGTCGGTAATTATCTTGTTCTCCTTGTTGATTTCGTTGTTAATGGTGTTGAGCTTGAGCGTGAAATTCTTTTTCCATCTCTCGAGCATTCCCTCTTTCTTAGGCTTCTCCTCCTTTTCCGGCTTCTCCTCCTTTTCCGGCTTCTCCTCTCTTTTCGGTTCCGGAGTCCCGGTTTCTGCTGCAGGGCTTTCGCCAGTCTTCTCTGTATCAGGAGTTTCCGTGTTGTCGGTGTCAATGCTGTTTCCTGCATCGTCACCAGGCATGACCGGAATTGCTTCTGCCGGCTCAGCAGGAGTCTCTTCAATGGTCTCATAAAGTCCGCAGTTGATGTTTTCATCTCTTGCGAGCAGAATCATACCTGCAAGTACGCAGGAGTCACTTTTGAAAATGCTCTCATTTCCTGTAGCCACGAACTTGTGACGCGGAGCGCCCTTCTTTACCATATATCCGGACATTTCCTTGACCAATGCGGTCAGATTCATCATCTCGGAACCGCCACCGGTAATCACCAGGCCTCTTCTCAGGTCACGGGTAGTGCCGCTTCTCTGAATTTCGTAGAGCATCGCGTCGATGATTTCCCGTTCCCTTGCCGTGATGATTTCAGAAAGATAATTCACCGGAACCTGGATATATGGAGACTGGTCTTCCGTCTCGATCTGGAGAGTCTTGTCATTGATGCTGGTAAGATTTTCCGTGAGACATCCGCCGTAGGACTTCTTGAGATTCTCTGCAAGTGTCTCAGTCAGACCGCATTCCAGATTTATGTCCCCGGTTATGTTGCCGGCGCCGAACGGGATTCCGTAATAGTCTATCAGGACCTTCTTCTTGAAAATGCTTATGGATGTCGAACCTGCTCCGAAATCTATAAGGCCAATGCCGTTGTTGGTCTCGTCCTCAGTCAGCACCGATCTTGCGCTGGCCAACGGAGCGAAATAAAACCTGGCAATGCCGATGCCCAATTCATTGAACATCCTGGTGAGATTGATTACAGGAGTGTTCCTGCCGATGAACACCTTGAAATTGCCGGTCAGCTCTTCGCCGGTCATGCCGATAATGTCGTTCTCTATCTGCTGGATATAGTCGTCTGTCGAGAATGACTGGGCTATCGCACCGTAAATGCGTTCTTTGTTGCTGATCTGTTCTTCCAACTTCACTTCGGCAAGGTCCTTTGTGGCATTGACCTCCTCCTCGCAGATGCAGTCTTCAGGATTGCTCCTGCTCATTGTCCCTGTGGCATCCATTTTACGGATATTGCATTTCGGTAATGCCACTACCGCCTGCTTTATCTTGATGCTCAGTTCTTCCTCAGCCTGTCTGATGAGTTTCCCGAGAACTGTTTTGGCCTTGGTAGGGTTTATGACCTCACTTCCGACAACACCGTCTGACGGAAGCGATCTGTGGAACAGAATTTTCGTGTTGTTTCCTTCTACCAGCGCCACTCCGAGCGAAATCTTGCTGGAGCCCATATCCACGGCTGCTATAATTCTTTCAGTGATTCTATCTGTTTCCATATTAGAGTTCTTTATTTTCTGCAAACTATCTGACCGTCGAAAGATACATTGACCTTGGTATATGCGTCAGCCCCTTTCTCAGGTACGATAAATTTATAATAATCTTCGATTTTAGCAAACTTCTTCCTGAATTCGTCTGGCCTTCCGATTGCAAACTTCTCGCGTCCGTTTCTCGGGACGATCACGAGATGCCCGTTTCCTTCCACGTGAATCTGCGCCACGGCATCCCGCCATTTCCTGTTCTCGTTAAGATACTGCATGAAATCCAGGATGCCTTCCACCCAGGCCTTTTCGTATTTCGTTTTCGGCAGACCCTTGTAGTCCCTGCTGATATCCAGCGGAATGGCCCCGTCCACAATAGGCACTCTTGAAGTGAACTTCTTCTGCAGCGGGAATATGAATCCGGTCTCGTCTGCGTACCATCCTCCCTTGTCGGAAACGAATCTCACGACCGGCTTCCGCTGCGAAATCATTATGTGCAATGTGCCGTCTGTTGTGGTGTAGGCCTCACTTTTCTTTATTGCGCTCTTCTTGTCCAGGACCTCCTCGATTTTGCCGAGATCTATTTCCTCGAGCCTTTTTCCGGAGCAGTTTCCATAGCCTTTGGCAATGTAGCCCTTCACGTCGTCAGCATTGATGAAATTCATGTCGTCGCTGAATTCGACCACTATAGAAGAACATGTGGTCGTCTGAATTCCGGCATGGTGCTCCCTTCCGGAAACGAACAGTATTCCGGCAATGCCCGCAAGCAGCAGTCCTGCGACAATGTATTTTATGTGGGCCTTGAAGTTCATCTTTACAGTCTCTTTCTCAGCAGTTCCGTTATCGGTCCGATGAATCTGTCAATGTTGCCTGCACCGAAGGTGACGAGCACGTCGAGAGGCTCTTTGGCCAGGTAATCCATCAGTTCTTCTTTCTTCAGCAGCACTTTTTCAGGAGCAGTGACCTTGTCGAAGATGATTTCGGAGGTGACTCCCGATATCGGTTCTTCCCTCGCAGGGTAAATGTCCAGAAGGATGAGCTTGTCCACCTTGCTGAGTGCCTCGGCGAACCCGTCAGCAAAATCGCGGGTGCGGGTGAAGAGGTGAGGCTGGAAAACCGCGGTCAGTTTTCTTCCCGGGAAAATGTCCCTCATCGAACTTATGGCCGTGCTCAGCTCTTTCGGATGATGAGCGTAATCGTCTATGTATGAGAGCTTTTCCGTGTTGAGGTGGATGTCGAGTCTGCGCTTTACGCCCTGGAAAGTCCCGATCGCTTTACGTATTTTCTCAGGGTTGATGCCGTATGTCAGGCAGATGGCCGCAGCAGCAATGCCGTTCTCTACATTGACCCATCCCGGCGTGCCGCATTTTATATTTTCGATGACTCCTCCCGGATAAACCAGGTCGAAACTGAAGTAGCCGAGGCTGTCCGGCTTCGGATTCCTGGCGTAGAAATCAGCGGAACTGTCATTGTAATGGTAGGTGAGGATCTTGGCAGATGTGTCTGCCGGAGTGATGTCCAGACCGAGTTTCGCGATGACGGTGCCGTGAACCTGAGACGCGAATGCCTTGAATGCCTCATGAACGTGGTTGAGGTCACCGTAAATGTCCAGATGGTCAGCGTCCATGGCCGTAATCACGGCGATTTCAGGGTGAAGCTGCAGGAAGGAACGGTCGAATTCGTCCGCCTCCACGACCACGGTATCCGTATGGCTCATGAGCAGGTTCGTGTCGTAGTTCTTGGAAATTCCGCCCAGGAATGCCGAGCAGCCTTCGCCGCTTTCTTTCAGGATATGTGCCGTCAATGTACTTGTAGTGGTCTTGCCGTGTGTTCCCGAAACAGCGAGGCAACGCTCTCCGTCAGTGATTTCTCCCAGAACCTTGGAGCGTTTCAGGACCTTGTAGCCGTGCTCCTGGACATACACGAGTTCGCCCATGTCATGCGGGATGGCAGGCGTATAGACTACCAGCGTGTTTTCCACGTCTTTCGGGATGAAGTCCGTATTGTCCTCATAGTGGACATCGATCCCTTCTTTCTGCAGGGCGTCGGTCAATTCGGACTCCGTCTTGTCGTAGCCCGTTACGTTAAGGCCCTTGAACTTGAAGTATCTGGCGATGGCGCTCATGCCGATTCCGCCGATTCCGATAAAATATATGTTCTTGTATCTTGTTGCCATAATGCTTATCTGTTGACTAATTTATATGCCTCTTCTGCAATGATGTCGGCCGCCCTAGTCATTGCCAGTTTTGCAATGTTCTTCTGCATTGACTCTATCTTTTCATTGTCCGAAAGCAGCGCGACGGCGGTAGGCAGGAGTTTTTCAGGCGCCTCGGCGTCTTTTACGAGCATAGCTGCGTCCTTCCTCACGAGTGCCATTGCGTTGTGCGTCTGGTGGTCTTCGGCCACGTTGGGCGACGGAACGAAGATGGCTGCCTTGTGTGCGGCGCAGAGTTCTGAGACCGTGCTGGCGCCGGAACGCGCAATCACCACGTCAGCCACCGCGTAGGCCAAGTCCATGCGGCCGATGAAGTCGCTGTGATGGATGTATTTCAATGTCGCTCCTCCCTTGCCCTGGGCTGCCGCTTCTTCCATGAACCTGTCAGTCGCGCTCTTGTAGTATTTGCCGCATTGCCACAGGATCTCAATGCCTTCACCGCCGGGACAGCCGTCATTGATCCAGTTCTGGACGGATTTGTTCAATGTCCCGCTTCCGAGGCTTCCGCCGGTAATGAGAATGTGCTTTTTGCTGGCGTCAAGGCCGTAATATGTGAGGCCCTCCTCTTTCATCTGCTCTGTCGGCGGCACTATTTCCTTGCGGATCGGATTGCCTGTCATGACTATCTTGTCGGCTGGGAAGAACCTTTCCATGCCTTCATATGCGACACAGATCTTGCCGGCTTTCTTGCCGAGAATCTTGTTGGTCAGCCCCGCAAAGCCGTTCTGTTCCTGTATCAATGTCGGGATGCCGGCTCTTTCGGCAGCCATCAGCAGGGGAGCGCTGGCATATCCGCCTACGCCGATTGCGATGTCCGGCTTGAACTCACGGATGATCTTGCCGGCCTTGCATATGCTGGCTATTACCTTGAACGGGGCCTGGAGGTCATTGACGATATTGTGGAGGGTGAGTTTGCGCTGCAACCCCACAATCGGCAGCCCGATAATCCTGTAACCTGCCGCCGGAACCTTTTCCATCTCCATCTTGCCTTCAGCACCCACGAAAAGTATTTCGCTTTCAGGGCAAAGTTCCTTCATCTTGTTGGCGATGGATATGGCCGGAAATATGTGTCCGCCCGTGCCGCCGCCGCTGATTATGATTCTCAATGCTTTTTTCGTTTCCATCATTCCTCCGTTTTTAGTTCATTTTCCGTCTCGCTGTCTTCAGTCGTGCCGTTTTCCGTGGCAGCCGCGAGTTCTTTCTGCCGGTTCTCTTCCCGGAGCTTGTCCTGGGCCATCCTGCTGACAGACAGTATGACTCCGAATGCGATACTCATTGCCAGGAAAGAACTGGTTCCGTAGCTTATCATCGGGAGTGTCTGTCCCGTGTGGAAAAACAGTGCATCAGCGTTGACAAGCATATGGAAAAGCGCCTGGCCGGATATCAGAAGGATCAGTCCGGCAATCAGTGTCCTCACATAGCGGTTGTCGCAATATCGCACTATGACCGCTCCCCGGGCAATCAGACTGCCGTACAATATCATTATGAATATGCTGAACAGCAGGCCGTATTCTTCTACTATGAAGGCATACATGTAGTCTTCGTACATCACCGCCACGACATATCTCTGTGTGCTGTTTCCTGGTCCCTTGCCGAACAGGCCGCCTTCGCTTATGGCTATTTTAGCGCTTATCTCCTGCATGTTGTCATCCAGAATGTTCTGGAATTCCAATGTGCCCTGCTTGGTGGCGTGAAGTTCCTTCAGCGGATCGCGGTTCTCCAGTCTGCTTATGGCTGTGCCGACCCTGGTGAATAATTTGCCTCCGGAAATGTAGTATGTGCCAAATATAAGTGACGCACCTGCGACCCCGATAAGGATCATCTGACAGATATACTTCTTTTCGAGACCTGCGATTATGGCAGTCAAGAACAGTATCCCTCCGATTATCAGTGTGCTGGAAAAGCCGCCTCCGGCTACCATCAGGCACACGAAAGCAATAGGGAATATGATGTAGAAGTAGCGCTCTCCGGCTTCGGTGCCGAGCCACTCGAACTGCAGCTTCTTCGCCAGTTTCTTTGCCAATGTGGTCTTTCCGTCCTTCAATGCCTGCATTGCCCATGCCAGGTACATTATCATGAATACTTTCACGAATTCATACACGTGCAGCTGCAGACCGAAGACTTTGATGACGCGCCATGCGGAATTGATGGGGGCAGCCTCGAAGACTTTCGGAATCTTGAGATGAAGGTTCAGCCAGAGCAGCAGGAATGCGGACAAACAGAAGCAATATCGTGAGAAGAACCAGAATACTCCGACATTGCAGAAATAGTAGATGAGCAGCAAAGCTGTCATGCCGATGCAGATGGTTACCATCTGCTTTACCGCATAATCGATTCTGGAGCCGTGCTCGCTGATGGCCAGCTGGGATGTGGAGGATGAAATCGTCAAGAGTGATATGAAAATGAGTCCGAAGAGAATCACCCAGATGACTTTATCCCCTTTAAGCCGCTCCAGCAGCCCGTTATTTCGTTTCTTTGCAATGCCCATAACCGTTCTGGACTTACAGGTTTCTTACAGCAGCCTTGAACTTTTCGCCCCTGTCCTCATAGCAGGTGAAAAGGTCGAAACTTGCGCAACAAGGACTCAGCAGTACCACATCCCCGTCTTTTGCATAGGATGCTGATACTTTCACTGCCTCGTCAGCAGAGAGTGTGTCCTTCATGTTTTCTTTTCCGACAATGCTTTCGAAGGCTTCGTGGAATTTGCGGTTGTCCTTGCCCATGCATACGATGGCCTTGACCTTCTCTTTCACGAGGTCTTTCAGGACTTCGTAGTCGTTGCCCTTGTCGGTTCCTCCGACAATCCATACTACCGGTCTCGTCTGACATTCGAGCGCATACCAGGCTGCGTCCACATTGGTCGCCTTCGAGTCATTGACATAAAGCACTCCTCCTACGCTGAGAACCGGCTCGAGTCTGTGCTCGATAGGCTCGAAAGTCGAGAGGGAGTTGCGGATTATTTCATTGTCAATGCCGCTTGCCTTGGCAGCGAGCGCGGCGGCCATCGAGTTGTAGATGTTGTGTTTTCCGCCGAGGGCGAGGTCTCTCAGGAAGATGTCGCACTCGTCATCTTCGTATTTTACGACGATGGTGTCATCCTTCAGGTAAGCGCCCTGCTTGACTGTATCTTTCTGAGTGAAAGGCAGTTTCTTGGCTTCGAGCACGATCTTGTCCAGGTGGTTGATGGTGATTTCATCGTCTGAGTCGAATATAAAGCAGTCCTCGGGACGGAGATTCCTGACCAGTCTGAATTTGGCTCTGACGTAGTTTTCCATATCATAGCCGTATCTGTCGAGGTGGTCCGGAGTTATGTTCGTGATGATGGCGATGTCCGGCCTGAACTCATAGCAGTTGTCCAGCTGGAAACTGCTGATTTCCAATACGTAGTAGTCGAAATGCTCGGTGGCTACCTGATAGGCGTAGCTCTTGCCGATGTTTCCGCCGAGACCGACATTGAGTCCGGCCTCCTTGAGCAGGTAGTAGATCAGCGAGGTTGTCGTGGTCTTGCCGTTGCTTCCGGTTACGCATATTTTCTTCGCGGTATCGTATCTGCCTGCGAATTCTATTTCTGAAATGATATGTATGCCGCTTTCGGTGATCTTCTTGACCATAGGGACGGTGTCCGGAATTCCCGGGCTCTTTATGACTTCATCGGCATTGAGTATCAATGACTCTGTGTGATGGCCCTCTTCGAAAATACGTCGAAACCTTTCACTTTGGCGAGCACTGCAGCGCCCGCTCCGCTTTCCCCTCCGCCTAAAACTACAATTCGCTTTTTGTTGTCCATATCGTATGCTGTTTTTCAATGTTCTAAACTTTTCTTCTCGTCAGAGCGTTCGTACTATGCGCGAATTGTTCCGCCATCGTACCCCCGTCCTTCGGACTGCCCCCGGGGGCTATTTCGCTTCCCTCCGGTCGCGGTCGGTAAACCGACTCGTTGTTCTGCTCCTATCTTATGCTGTTTTTCAATGTTCTAAACTTTTCTTCTCGTCGGAGCGGTCGTACTTGCGCGAATTGTCCGCCATCGTACCCCCGTCCTCCGGACTGCCCCCGGGGGCCATTTCGCTTCCCTCCGGTCGCGGTCGGTAAACCGACTAGTCGTTGCTGTCCCTATCGTATGATGTTTTTCAATGTTCTAAACTTTCGTTCTCGTCAGAGCGGTCGTACCATGCGCGAATTGTACCGCCATCGTACCCCCGTCCTTCGGACTGCCCCCGGGGGCCATTTCGCTTCCCTCCGGTCGCGGTCGGTAAACCGACTACCTTATCTTGAGCAAGGCCAGCGTGGCGACTGCCAGGATCAGCCCCACAAGCCAGAACCTCGTCACGATCTTCGCTTCCGGTATCGGGTGGCTCGGCCACTGTATCTTGGCCGGTATCCCCACCTTCTGATAATGGTGGTGCAGCGGCGCCATCCTGAAAATTCTCTGCCCGGTTCCATATTTGATCCTTGTACGCTTGAACCAGAACCGCTGTATCAGCACAGAAAGGCTTTCCACGAAGAAGATACCGCACAGCACAGGGAGCATGAGCTCTTTTCTCAGGAGAATGGCGCTGACACCGATGATGCCGCCGATGGCAAGACTTCCCGTGTCACCCATGAACACCTGAGCAGGATAGGAGTTGTACCACAGGAACCCGAACAGGGCGCCTACGAATATCGACATGAATACCGCGATTTCTCCCGTCCCCGGTATGTACATGATATCCAGATAGTTGGAGTTTATGAGGTTGCCGCTCAGCCATGCCAATATGCCGAGCACAATGCCCACTATCGCGGATGTGCCCGCGGCAAGTCCGTCCATTCCGTCAGTGAGGTTGGTTCCGTTCGAGCAGGCCGTGATGACTATCACTATCATTATCACATAGATGGCCCATTTGCAGTACCATCCCCATTTGCCGCTGAACGGTGACAGCCATTTGTAGTCGAATTCGTGGGCCTTGATGAACGGAAGCGTAGTCTTGGTGCTCTTTATGATATTCTCCATCTTCCATCCGCTCTGGCTGACAATGGTCTCGCTGTCCACATCCACGTTCTCGCTTCCCTGCGGCAGATAATGGGTGCTGTCGGCATCAGCTTCAATGCGGACTTTCTCTCTTATGACAATGTCGTTGTTGAAGCACACTGTCAGACCGACTATACAGCCCAGTATGACTTGCAGAATGAGCTTTCCTCTTTCGCTCATGCCTTCCTTGTCGTGCTTGAATACTTTTATATAATCATCGGCGAAACCGATTCCGCCGCACCATACAGTGGTGAAAATCAGCAGCTGAGTATATATGTTGGTCAAGTCGCAGAAAAGCAGGGCGGACACCAGGATGGCAAGCAGGATGATGACACCGCCCATAGTCGGGGTGCCCTTCTTCTGCATCTGACCTTCGAGTCCGAGATCGCGGATCGTCTCGCCAATCTGCTTTTTCTGAAGCCATCTGATGATTCTCCGTCCGGCGAAGAACGATATCAGCATTGCCGTAACGAATGCAAGCATCGCTCTGAATGACAGGTAGCCCATCAGCCTCTGTCCAGGTATGTCGTAGTCTGACAACAGTTCGAACAGGTGGTAAATCATATCTGCTCCTCCATTGATTTGAATACTTCTTCTACTATTTCCCGCTCATCGAAGTGGAGATGCTCGGTACCTATAATCTGATATGTCTCATGCCCCTTTCCGGCCAGCAGAATCACTGCTCCCTCCGGTGCGAGCGTTATCGCGGTGCGGATGGCCTCTTTTCTGTCGGAAATGAACAATGCCTTCGCCAATCCTTTCTGGCTGAAGCCTTTGCGTATATCCTCCAATATGTCTTCCGTCTTCTCGGTACGGCTGTTGTCGGATGTCACGAAGATTCTGTCAGCATATTTTTCTGCCACCTGTGCCATCTCCGGGCGCTTTGTCTTGTCCCTGTCGCCGCCGCAGCCGAAAAGGCAGATGATATGTTTTTTCGGGCCAATGTCCCTGAGAGTCTTGAGCACGTTCTCCATCGCGTCAGGAGTATGTGCATAATCAATGATGACAGCGAGCTTGTGAGGCCCGTGGAGAGTCTCCAGACGCCCTTTCGCTGATTCCAGTCTGCTGAGCTGGACCAATGCCTCGTCACGGTCTGCGCCCACGCATATTGCGGCAGTGTAGATGGCGAGAAGGTTGTATGCATTGTGCTGTCCGATCAGTCTGGTCCATACTTCCTGGCCGTCGATTCTGAGCTGCATCCCGTCGAATCCTTCTTCGATAATCCGGCAAGTGTGGTCGGCGATGCTTCTGCAGGAATAGGTCACTACCTTCGCCTTTGTGTTCTGGACCATTACCATTCCGTTCTTGTCATCGATGTTGGTGATGGCGAACGCGTCTGAAGGCAATGTGTCGAAGAACAGTTTCTTGCATCTGAGATACTCTGCAAATGTCTTGTGGTAATCCAGATGGTCGTGCGTGAGGTTGGAGAATATGCCGGCCTTGAATTTCAGTCCGGTAACCCTTTCCTGTTCCATTCCGATGGAACTCACTTCCATAAAGCAGTAGGAGCATCCTTCATCCGCCATCTGACGGAGCAGGGAATTGATGGTGATAGGGTCAGCAGTCGTGTTGGCCGTCTCCAGACGCCTGTCTCCCACATAATTGGCTATCGTGGAAAGAAGTCCGCATTCGTACCCCAGCCCTTTGAACAAGTGGTAAAGCAGAGTGACGGTAGTCGTCTTGCCGTTGGTTCCTGTGATTCCTACGAGAGTAAGTTCGCGGGACGGATTGCCATAAAAGTCTGCCGCTGCCATGGCCTCGGCGTGACGGGAATTGGCAACCTGCACAAATGCGATCTCATCTGTGGAGATTTTGCCTTCCATGGCATTGACCTGGGCCTCGAGCTCCTGCCTGTCCTCATACATTATGGCTGTGGCGCCTGCGGAAAGTGCCGAGCCGATAAACCGGTGGCCGTCGCTTGCGTAGCCTTTTACGGCAATGAACATTGACCCCGGGACTACTTTCCTGGAGTCGCTGCAAATCGCGCTGATTTCCTTTTTCATGTTCCCGCGGCAGTCGATTGCTCCGCAGTTGCCGATTATCTGTTCAAGTCTCATATCCTTCACTATATCATGTCCAGGCCTCTATTCAAGCCTGATTGTAATCTTTTCTCCGGCGGCCAATGTCGAACCTGCGGCAGGGCTCTGGCTCACCACGTGGCCGATTCCCGAATACAGGCATCTGTAACCGTCATTTTCTATCGCGTAGATGGCGTCCATCAGACCGAGTCCTTTCAGGTTCGGAACCTTTCCGTTCTTCGCGGTCCTCGGCGTATCCATGGACATCACCGGCATATCTCCTTCTTTCTCAATCAGTTTGCCCCATCTGCTGTCGGCCGTGTAGAGGTACTCGTTTATCTCGCGCAGAATACGCGCAGGGATGTTTCCTCCATATACGCTGCGGCGTGTCGGATGGGTGTATATTACTGCAATCGCCGAATAGACAGGGCTCTCAGCAGGGAAAAATCCTACGATTGACGCCTGGTATTTTCTCGCCTGGTCAGGTCCTGACTTGTATGAAGCCTTTTTTCCTTTTCCCGCGCTGAAAACGATGTGGGACGTTCCAGTCTTTCCCGCGAAAGTCAGAGGCGCACCCTTCATCTTGCTTGCTGTACCTTCCTTGGCGATTTTCATCAGACCTGCCGTTATGCTGTCTGCAGTAGCCTTTGAACAGATCGAACCGTTCAGCACGGACGGCCCTTTCTTTTCCTTTACTATTCCGTTCTCCTCGATGTCTTCCACCAGGTAAGGCTTCATCATCTTGCCTTTGTTGGCTATGGCATTGTAGAATGTCAGTGTGTGCAGCGGCGTGACGCTCACGGAATAGCCGATTGCCATTGACCCGAGGGTGGTCCCGCTCCACTCGTTCCTGTTCTCAGGGGATGGAATATACGGGGATGCAAATCCGTTCAGGTCGAAATCGTAACTTTCCCCGAGCTTGTACATGTACAGATTGTCAATGAACTTCTTCGGATTGTCCGTATAGTGGTCCATCGCGAGTTTCCTGAAAATGTAGTTGGAGGAAATCTCGTATCCGTGCAGTACGGACATCGTCTTCTTGTGCGTGGTCCTCTCGTAATCCCGAATGTGGCTGTCTCCGTTCTTTCCCTCGAAATACGGAAGGTTTCCGCCGTTGGTCTCCAGTTCGTCAGAAAGCTTCACCCTGTAGTCTTCCATTACGCTCATCAGGGTGGCAGTCTTGAATACGGAACCAGGCTCTCCGCGACGTCCGATAGCATAGTTGTAGGTTTCGTTCAATGCCCCTGATGTGCTGTCCCTCACGAGATTGACCATCGCCCTGATGGCTCCGGTCTTTACGTCCATGACTACCACGCAGCCGCCTTCGATCACCGTCTCCTCTTTCAGGTATTTGCGCGTTGCATTGTCCGCAATGTCCTGAAGGTCAATGTCAATGGTGGTCCGTATGTCGTATCCGTCTTTCGCATTGACCCAGGAACTGTCCCTGTTGGTAATCTGGCTCTTGTCGCTTCTCTTGGTCCAGCGGTATCCGTCTGTTCCGTGGAGGATATAGTTGTATTTGCCCTCGAGTCCGATGGCATTGTTCCCGTTGGACTTGTCATTGTCTTTCACATAGCCGATGACCCGTCGTGCGAGCGAGCCGTAAGGGTACTGTCTGGTGTCTTTCTTGGTCACGATGATGCCGCCCTTGTTGCCGCCCTGGTTGAATAGTGGCAGGGCCTTCACTTTCTGCAGCGTCTCATGATCTATCGTGCCGCCGATTTTCAGGTATTTGTTTCCCTTGTTCCTTTCGTTGAGGATGGTGGCTCTCCAGTATTCGCTGCTCTTGCCGTAGATGGCATACAGTCCCTTGGCAAGGTCGGCAACTGATGCTCTCCACTTCTCTTCGTGCTCTTCTCCATGCTTGTCAATCAGCTTCCCGTGTTTGTCTCTGGCAGAAAATTCATCTTTCCTGACAGTACAGTCCATATAAACCTGATACATCGGCACGGATATGGCCAGCAGTCTTCCGTCCGATGACAATATGGCTCCTCGAGTAGGTTCCGCCACCACTTTCCTGCTCTTTGCGCGGAAAAATTTCAGGTAAGGGTCGCTGTCAATGAAGTTGCACTGCAGGTACACGATCCGTGCTGCAATCCATATGCAGGTAACACAGAATATCACGTACATTACTCTGAGGATATTGCTTTCTCTCTCTTTGTTCTCTTTCATAGCCGTCTCCTCATCAGTTTTTCTCTTTGGCATCCAGCCTGTCCGCCGGTTTTACCGGGAAGCCCACTGTGGAATTCTTTTCCTTCAGGAGTTCCGATGCGGTGGACATTCTGCCCATCTTGGCGAGCTGCACCATCTTCTCGGTGTGGTAGATTTTGAGCTCGTTGAGGACAGCCTTGTTCTTCTCCACACGCCCGAATGTCCCTTCAATGCCGATCTTGACCAATATCATCAGCCATACCATCAGAAACAGGGCAGTGTAAGACAAGAAGTATTTTACAGCACCCAGTCTTACCGGCAGTTCGCCGCGAAGGGAATCTATCACGAAGTCTTTCAATTTCTTTCCGAAGTCTCTCAGTTTCATATCATTGCCCCTCCTCGACTCTTTCCGCTACCCGGAGTTTCGCGCTTCTCGCCCTCGTGTTGGATGCGATTTCGCTTTCCTGCGGCAGCACAGGTTTTCTTGTCAATGATTTGAACGGCGCGAGGATGTTTCCGTAGAAATCCTTCTTCACCTCGCCCTGGACATTGCCGGTCTTGATGAAGTTTTTCACCATCCTGTCTTCGAGCGAATGATAGGTGATGACTGAAAGGATACCGCCTTCTTTCAATGATTCAGCAGCCCCGGACAGGAACTTTTCCAGTGAACGCATCTCGTGGTTTACCTCTATGCGCAGCGCCTGATATATCTTGGCGAGCACCTTGTGGCTGGCAAATCCGGGAAGTGCGGGCTCTATGGCCTTGTCAAGCTCTCCTGTGGTGCGGATTTCTCCGGCATTGCGTGCGGAAACTATCAGGCCAGCGATTTTTCTGGCATTGTCCACTTCGCCGTACAGCCTCAGTATCCGTTCAATGTCCGCCTGCTCATACTTGTTCACGATTTCTGCCGCTGTCAATGCCGCTTCTGTATTCATCCTCATGTCCAGCGGGGCGTCAAACCTGAATGAGAAGCCTCTCTCCGCGGTGTCGAACTGGTGCGAAGAGACCCCGAGGTCTGCAAGAATGCCGTCCACTTTGGCGCATTCCTGCAGGTCGGATGATGATGTGTCGAATTCTCCGACAGCACCTTCCAGCGTCTTGGACATTACGAAATTGTGAATGTATCTGAAGTCGGCGCGGATGAGAATCAGTCTCGGATCATTGATCCTGTTGCCTATCGCGTCGCTGTCACGATCGAAGGCGATGACTCTTCCCGATGGAGACAAGCGTGAAAGAATCTCAGCGGTATGTCCACCGCCTCCGAATGTGGCATCTATGTATATTCCTGAAGGATTGGTGATTAAGGCTGAAACGCTCTCGTCCAAAAGCACCGGTGTATGATATTCTGACATTGCTCCTGTTTTACTGCTGAGAGATCTTCTCGGCAAGAGCGATGTACTGATCGTTGGAAATGCGACTGGCCTCGAATTTCTCCTTGGCCCAGATTTCGATCTTATAGTCGTTGCCAGAGAACACAACCTCCTTGGTTACACCAATTGATTCCAATAGCTTCTTGGGGATCGAGAGTCTGCCGATCTTGCCGTCAGGCTCGACTACGGCTCTGTCTCTCATATATTCTCTCCAAAAAGCGGCGTGCTCCCTGTTGAACATGTTGAGTTTTGATTTGACTTCCATGCTCTGTCGCTCCCACTCTTCGTAGGTGTACATTTCGAGGCAGTCCTCGAAGATGTCCTTCTTGAGAACGAAACGCATGTCTCCTTCGGCTGGCAATACCGATTTGAACGCCGAAGGAAAAACAATTCTTCCTTTGTCGTCTGTCTTTGCGGTATATTCTCCGATGAATGTCATCATTTCAAGTATCGGTAATAGGGTTTCACGCTTTCAGGCCGGGCTGCTTCACTTGACGGTTCGACTCGTGCAGGGATACAGTCCGCCCTTTCCTCGCAAATATAGTGAAACTTTTACAATTTATTCCACTTTGTTCCAATTTTTTACACTTTACGTGAAAAAATGATTTCCGGTCATTCATCGGAGGTGGTTCCGGCCGTTCATCGAAAGTGGCAGGATGTTACGGAATATTGACGGTTATTCTTAGAAAGTTGCTATATTCGCCATATGAGGTGCGAGAGACTTCCTGGCCAGTCTCATGGATCTTAAAACAACTTCTCAATAAACAGAATGATTATGGAAAATGCAGTTTTGGATGCGATAAAGAGTCGCAGAAGTATCAGAAAGTACAAGGCGGAACAGATTACTGATGACGAATTGCAGACTGTTCTTGAGGCCGGAACATATGCCCCGACCGGAAAAAATCTCCAGTCTCCGTTCATTGTGGCAGTCCAGTCCCCGGAACTTGTCGGGCGTCTTGTAAGGATGAACGCGGAAATCATGGGCAAAGAGGGAAATCCCTATTACGGAGCGCCTACGATAGTCCTGGTTTTTGTTCCGCTTCCGGAAATCAACAAAAATGCCGTTCAGGACGGCTCTCTAGTTCTCGGCACGATGATGCTCGCCGCCCACTCCATAGGTCTCGCTTCATGCTGGATAAATCGTGAGCGGGAAATGTTCTCAACTCCTGCAGGCCAGTCGCTTATGCGTGAGCTGGGTGTGCCGGAAGGCTACATGGGAATTGGAGCATTGTCCTTAGGCTATTCTTCCATCCCTCTCCCGAAACCTCTCCCGCGCAAAGAGAATTACTACAAGGTGGTAAAATAGTGTGAAATCCCCCTAAAGGTTCAATCTCCCTAAATGTGTTTTCATTGGGACTCTGTCATGTCTCAATCCCCCTAACCTATGTCCTTCATTGGGACTCTGTCCCAAACCCTGACACTCCGTGCGGCCTTTGTGTCCTCCACGTATTTGCTGTCGCAAATACCTGGACCCGGCCGGTCGTCTGATGACGACTTGTTAAATCCACTTAACCCTATGTTTTTCATTGGAACTCTGTCCCAAACTGCTATTCCTGATAATCGTTGTCTCACAGAATGTGATTTTATCCGTGAAAACCCGCCTTTTCCCGGACAAGTTGTTGATTTCGAACAACTTATCCGTAAAACCCCACCTGTTTACGGACAAACTTGTCATTTTGAGTCAACTTTTTACAGTAATAGGTTCATGGTGGCGAGCAGGACAGCCTCGCACCGCAAAAAGCTAAACAGCCATGCGGACTCGACTAAGTTAGTGAAGCCGAGCAGCCGCATTGCCCGCTTATCTCAAGCCCCCTAACCCCCTTTTCAAGGGGGCACATCAGGCCTTCGTGCGCACCAGAGCGCATGGCCACCGCTTCGCTGTTCTTCGGCCGGCATCTGATGATGCCTTGTTAAAATTCCCCCATCCCCATTTTCAAGGGGGCACATCAGGGCCTTCGGGTTTTCCATCGCCGCACGGCTTTCCCTGCCCACCAACTCCGGCCCGGCATCTGATGATGCCTTGTTCGGCACTAGGAACATTCACTCTATCTCATTAACATTCAGCGATATACACCAAAAACCGACATGCAGGTTGTTCGACTCAATCCAATTCTGTGTTGCATCATTCCTCGTAACACATCGCATTTTTTTTGTGAGCACCTCTGCTATTCCTGTTAATCGTTGTCTCACAGAATGTGATTTTATCCGTGAAAATCCGCCTTCTTCCGGACAAGTTATTGATTTCGAGCAACTTATCCGTAAAACCCCACTTGTTTACGGACAAACTTAGCATTTTGAGTCAACTTTTTACAGTAATAGGTTCATGGTGGCGAGCAGGACAGCCTCGCACCTCAAAAAGCTAAACAGCCATGCAGACTCGACTAAGTTAGTGAAGCCGAGCAGACGCATTGCCCGCCAACCCTATTTGGTGCCGAGGAGGAGCAGGATAAGGCTCAAGAGCACAAACAGCAGGTCGAGCGCCTTGGAACGGAGATTTTTCTCGTGAAAGACGACGGCGCCGAAAACGAAAGAAACGAGGACGCTGCTGCGCCTTATCATTGACACGACTGAAATCATCGCTCCTGGCAGTGTCAATGCATATAGGTATGCGAGATCAGCAGCGGTCAATGCAATGGAAATGAACGGGATAGTCCAGCTCCACACGAACGGGACATAATCAGGCTTTTTGCCGTCAGTGGCTTCTCTCAATGCATGTTTGCGTTCCGGTAACCATACGAAAATCATTATGATGCCCATTATGATGGCCTGATACAAGTTGTACCATCCCTGTACGAAAAGCCGGTCGAGACCAGCGCCCGAAGATGCCATAAGGTATTTGTCATAAAGTCCGCTGCATGCTCCGAGCACGGCAGATGCGATGAGCAGGATGACCCATACATTGGATTTGAAGTCAATGCCTTCTTTCTTTCCGCTTCTGCTGAGAAGCCAGAAGGAGAAAATCGCCGTACATACACCTGCCCACTGCAGCAGGTTGAGCTTTTCCCCGAATATCAGCATTGCACCGACAAGTGTCATTACCGGTCTGGTGGCGTTGACAGGTCCGACTATGGTAAGAGGCAGTTTCTTTATGGCGAAATAGCCGCAAATCCAGGATGACAATACGACGAATGCCTTGATGATGACCAGTTTATGCTCGTGCCATCCTCCGTTTGGAATATGCAGACTGCTCTCCGGCGGGATTGTTCCGGTCATTGAGCCGATAATTGACGGCAGGAAAAACAATGTGCAGATTACGGTGTTGATAAGCAGCACCGGTATCACGGCATTTCCCTGTAGGGATTTCTTCTTGAAAACATGATTGATGAGCCCGCAAAAATAGCAAAATTGTTTCTATTTCCGTTTTTGTTGTTTGTTTCCTGCATCTGTCAGATGGATGATATTCTTAAATGACGACCGCTTGTGGTGTTGCACCTGCACGCAGGACGTTGGGGATGTTTGGCAGCTGCATAGCACGATAGTCTCAATCCCCCCTAAATATGTTTTCATTGGGACTCTTTCCCAAACCCTGACACTCCGCGCGGCCTTTGCGTCCTCCACGTATTTGCTGTCGCAAATACCCGGACCCGGCCGGTCGTCTGATGACGACTTGTTAATCCGAACAACCTGACTTCGGGTTGTAAGGCAAAAACGTTGATTACTAATAAGTTGGTGAATATAGCGGAAGCCAGGTTACCCGAAAAAGTGGGTAACCTGGCTTTCGGCTGTTAGTGTATGTTCCTGATATTCAGCATTATGCCTGGGAAACCGACATGCAGGTTGTTCGAAAACGCCATTCCTCCTGACGCTCAGGCTGCCAAAGAATTGCATTTTGCACCAAACAATCAAGAATGGAGTACAATTCCTCGCGCCACACAGTGTCTTGCGCAAAAAAAATTAAATAATTATCTTTGCGGTTATTGCGAGTAGACTAACTGTTATTCTCTAATAAAAACCTTTAGGTATGAAAAAATTCTTTATCGCCCTTGCCGTCATCTCAGTACTTGCATCGGCCGTTTCGTGCGAATATGACGCACCGAACATCAATTTCACCACCACCGTTACCAATGATTATTCAGAAGTCGTCCAGGCGATTGAGGATCAGACATTGACCCTTGCCGAAAAGTTGAAGATCATCAATGATGCACTCGATAATCAGACATTGACCATCACTCAGCAGGCGGACATCCTGAAGAAAGCCTATGAAAACGGGGTTATCAAATACGAGGAATTGTTCAAAATGCTGCTTGACCGACTTGTGGAAATCAAAGACAGCACCGAAGCAAAACTCGACGCCATCAAGGGGGCGCTCGAAACAGAAAACGAGGACATGAAAACCAAACTTGACGCCATCAATAAAGCAGTCAACCAGGGAGTTGTGGACATCAATGCCAAACAAGACCTCATACTTACGGCATTGAACAGTTTGTCATCTTATAGATTCACCAAAGACGAACTGTTGGAAGTTGGCGATGACTATGTGCTGGTTCTCGCAACCTTCTGGAACAGTAATTTCGAAAACTATGAGGTGGTACGAGCCCTTATGGAATTGATACCGACATCATTGCCTGCACGATATAAGTTCTGGTACCATCAAGCGTCAGGCAAATATCCATTTAGTGGAAGTGAGACTACGAGTTTCTACGGTCCGGCCATTACGGAAGGCGGATGCTTGAATACCATAAGAGGCGAAAGTGATTTGTTCCTTGCGATTGACCTCGAATGGAACAGCGATGCTCCACGCTACAGGTACGTCGGTTTAAACACTTGTTACCTGCTCAAAAAAACATATAGACGCGGATATGCTTATTTCGTCGTAGATAAGGGAGGCAAGACAGCTGGAATCAACGTCAAGCCGGAGTCATCAATACCGGGCGACGACATGTTTAATGATTATTCCAACGTAATCATATACGAGCATCGTTTCGAAGCCGAGAAAGGAAGAACCGGCGTCTGGGGCTACAGAGGCCTGGCAAATGGCCAACTTCCCGGAGATAAAGTTAAAAGTGTAGACTTTATATTCGTGAAAGATGAGTAACCGCTAAACACTTTATTATGAAAAGATTACTAACATTGACATTGACAGCGATCCTGTTCGTGCACCTCATTGATATCGGGGCTCAGGAGCGCGGCAGCGGGACTTATCGCACTTGCACTTGGAGTCTGTATGGAGAAGCCGGCGCCACGATGTCGCATGGTATCGGCATTTCGAATGTGAATGCTGCGCCCTGGACAAGCGTTTCCCCGGAAATCGGGGCGGGCGTGTCCTTCAACATACGCCCATGGATCAGGCTCGGCCTGAACTATGACTTTTCTAAATATGCCAGAGAATTGAGGTTCAATAAGTTGCAGCCATTGGACACTCCTGCCGGGGATGGCACCATTGACACTGACGGCACCCACACAGGGGACCTCTCGGGGGATTTCTCCGGGGAAATTTTTCCGGACATAGACGGTACGCCGGCAGGGGACAGGCTTCTTCTTGAGAAAACCGGCGGACTCGCATATACCAAGATGTGGACACATTACCATGCCACCGACCTTACGCTGGAGTTCAACGTGATGGAAATCTGGAAAAACCGGACGGACAAGCGTTTCAACCTCTACGCGGGAGCGGGTTTTGGCTGGCTCTTCGCCAAAGGCAACACCTATAATATTGCCATGGGCAATGAGCGCTGGAAAGAAAAGTACAAGGAGACTACCGACATCTGGCTCAAGGCCGAAAACACCCGCCACAACTATAATACAGGATATGTTCCAATGCTGGTTTCCGCGGAATTCGACGTAAGCCCTATCGTAACATTGGGATTACAAGGCAATTACAAGCGGCTCCTCAAGTGCGACAATGCCCCTAAGGGAATCGGCACCGTGTCCATGGTCGTGAGGCTGAATCTTCTCGGCGGAAAGTCCGGATACAAGAGCAAGGCCAGCAGGTTACGTGAATCCGAGAATGCCCTGGCCGCCATGAGGGACATGAATGCGACAATAAAGGAGGATTGTGAGGATTCAGTACATTCACTGAAAGATGATCTTGCAGACTCGGAGAATGAAGTGGCCAGGCTGAAGTCCCAGTTGGAGGACCTCGAAAAGGAGAAAGAGGCACTCAAGTCGCAAGCGGAGGATAAGCCAAAGCGTGACACGCTCGACACCGGCTGCATCCTGTTCGACTTCGACAGCTGCAAGTTGCGCCCGAAGGCCAAGACTGAGCTCAATGATTTCGCAAATAGGCTCAAGTCAATGGAGGACTATGACCTGGTGGTCATCGGCGAGGCTTCTGCAATAGGCGACACCAGGTATAACCAGAGACTCAGTGAACTACGTATAGACAGTGTAATCAGTTATCTGAGAAAGAAGGGTATCGACTGCAGCCGCGCATATCGTCAGGCGCTTGGAGATTCCAGAAACGACAAGACGGAATCCGCCCAGCAAGCCACGATACTGGTTGTCTCTGATAGGTAAGACGTTCCTGCTTTCAATGAAAAAGCAGTATATTTGTTCTGTAATTTCGTGAGGGTGTTCGCGAACGCCCTGGATTGACAGAAATAATGGAACAAAAGAGAAATTCGAATGTGGAAGTGCTGCGCCTGGTCTTGATGCTGGCCATATTTGCCTGGCACATATTGGTGCATGGCTATGGATTCAAGGATGTGGCGCAGAGCGGAATGGCATTGACAGGCAATGGAGCGGGTATCATACTCGCTTCCTTGTTTGCCCCGGCCACATATTGCTTCATGTTCATATCCGGATATTACGGCATTAAGTTTTCCGTGAAGAAAGGGCTCACGATAGAACTGTGGCTGGTAATAACATCCATTCTGACATTTTTCATCTGCACTTTCTTCTTCTGGCCTTTCTCGTCAGGAGGATTCTTTAAATCCTGCTTCCCGATCAGCTCGAAGAGATGGTGGTTCATGACTTATTACATGATCATATTCCTGCTTTCGTCGATACTGAACAGGGGATGCGAAAGTCTGGGCAAGAACGGCTTTCTGCTGATAATCAGCCTGTTGGTGCTATATCAGACCATATCATTCATCAGAATCGAACCGAGCGGCGGCTGCAATTTCCTGGGGCTGTTGACGATATTCCTGATGGGCAGATATTTCAGAATCCACAAAATCGAAATTGAACGTAAAAAGGCATTGACAATATTCCTGTCATGTTGGGCAGGGCTGATAGGGCTGCTGTTTCTCTCGGCACATTGTTTCAGGAAGTGGGTGTTCATACTGCTGAACTACAACACGCCTCTGCTTATGTCAATGTCGGTGACCCTGTTCTACTTCGTGAAAGGCCTCAAACCGCGCTACTCGCTTAAAGTGAACGAGTTGCTGAGACCGGTGCTGTTCATCTATCTGATAACCGACGGCCTCTACATTCCGTTTTACGAATGGGTGGCTTCTGTCTTTGAAGTCAATGTTCTGTACGGAGTGCTGCTTTATGTGGCGGTAGTTGTCGTATGTCTCCTGACAGGCCACGCGGTAATCAGACTGTCAGAATGCATTCTGCGCAAAATCAATACCCATAAATTCGAAGATTGTAGTATATTTGTAAAATGAGGACAATAATATTGACAATAATATCTGCATTGGCATTGACCCCGGCGATGTCGGCGGCATCAGCAGATATAGTACAGAATGACAAGGACTCCACAGCCATAAAGAGATGGATTGACAATCTCGTGGGATCTGAAATGGATGAGTATCTGGCCAATATGCCGAACATCGAAGTCGGAAAAGGCGTTTCGTTCAGCCCGAAGGACAATTCATTCAAGACCACGCTCCGCTTCAGGATGCAGAATCTGGCCGGAGCCACCTTCGACGACAAGATGAAGGTCAATGATACGGACGGCCAGGTGAAACGGCTCCGTCTGCGTTTCGACGGCTACATTTTCTCTCCGAAATTCATCTACTCCATACAGTTGGGTTTTACCGGCAGTGATGCCAAGCCGACACCAAACGGCAAGACGAACCTTATACTGGACGCCATAGCCTACTTCAAGCCGAACTCATCATGGAACTTCGGATTCGGCCAGGCGAAAGTGAAGACAAACCGTGCCAGAATCAACTCCTCCGGCTCGTTGCAGTTCTGCGACAGGAGCATCGTGAGCAGCGAATTCGGAACAGACAGGGACTTCGGATTCTTCGGAGAATACCACTACGGCGGCATTGACAAATTCGCATTGTCCGCATTGGCCTCAATAACGATGGGCGAAGGCCGGAACTGGGGCTCGACCGACAGCAAAGGGCTGGCGTACTCGGCACGTGTGGAGGTGTTCCCGCTCGGCAGATTCCATGCAAAAGGCGAATATATCGAGGGTGACACATATTTTGAAGAAACGCCGAAACTGATGTTGGGCGGCGGCTATTCGTACAATCATCACGCGATGATGTCCCGCGGCATGAGCGGCAGCATCCTCCCGGACACGAGGAACATAAATCTGTACTATGCAGATATGAGCTTGAAATACAGAGGCTTCGCGCTCAATGCTGACCTCATGGGACGTCACACCTCCTCGCCGGTTTTCACGGGAGGCAAGCCTTTCGTCTATAACGGGGCCGGTGTCAATGTTCAGGCAAGCTATCTCTTCGACAGGAAATGGGAGGTCGCGTTGAGGAATTCGTCAATGATTCCTGAAGGGGAGGTGAGGCCTTTTGCAGGATACAAAGTGTGGAACCAGAGCACATTAGGTGTGACCAGATATATTATAGGACATAGTCTGAAAGTCCAGCTGGACCTCTCGTTCAACAAGATGGTGGAGCCGGTTTCGCACGATTATGACCGTCTGGGAGTAAGGCTGCAGCTGGAACTCGGTCTGTAGCAGGCGCCCTACGCGCACGGCGGGGCAGAAGCTAAAAATTGAAACATACATAACTATGGCGAAAGTAATCAGCGGAAAGGAACTGTCCGCAAAACTGAAAACAGAAATGGCGGCACAGGTTGCCACATTCCCGGAGAAATATGGACGTGTGCCGCATCTCGTGGTCATTCTCGTGGGAGAAGACCCGGCCAGCCAGTCTTACGTGAAGGGCAAGGCCAAAGCGTCAGAAGTAGTGGGCATCAGGAACACCACTATCCTGAAACCGGCGGACATCACAGAAGAAGAACTTTTGGGACTTATTGCCCAGCTCAATGCAGATGACTCCGTGGACGGTATCCTGGTCCAGTTGCCTCTGCCGAAACATATCGACGAAGATAAGGTGATAGCGGCCATTTCCAAAGACAAGGACGTGGACGGATTTCATCCCCTGAATGTGGCGGCGCTCTGGCAGAAACAGCCTTGTACAGTTCCGTGCACCCCGAAAGGCATCATCAGAATGCTTGAGGAGGCAGGTGTGGAAATCAAGGGAAAACGTGCCGTAGTGATAGGCAGAAGCCAGATTGTGGGACTTCCGGTAGCGAAACTCCTCCTGGACAGAAATGCGACAGTGACCATTTGCCATAGCAGAACCGCTGATCTGCCCTCAGTTACAAGGGAGGCTGAGATTCTCGTGGTAGCCATCGGCCGGGCCAAATTCGTGACCGCAGATATGGTGTCACCTGGTGCAGTGGTAATCGACGTGGGAGTGAACAGGATCCAGGAAACAGGCAAACTTTGCGGAGACGTGGATTACGAGGCAGTGGAACCGATAGCATCAGTCATCACCCCGGTACCTGGCGGAGTCGGCCCTATGACCATAACCTGCCTGATGGAGAATACCATTGAACTTTTCCTCAAGAAGATGAATGCTTAGGGTAATGTGAGACTAAAACTAATAATGATTTGGTATGAAGAAGATTACAGTATTGGCGGCGCTTCTGGCAAGTGCGCTCATGTCAGCCCAGCCGGCTCCCGGCAGTTTCGAACAGAGTTGGAAACCGGGGCCTGACTGGCTGAAAAACGGCGTGATATATCAGGTTTATCCGTCTTCCTATAAAGATTCTGACGGAAACGGAATCGGTGACATACGGGGAGTCATCTCCAAACTTGACTACATAGAAAGCCTCGGAGTGAGAGCCATCTGGTTCAACCCGCTGTTCGAATCAGGCTGGATAGACGGAGGTTACGACATCATTGACTTTTATAAAGTGGATCCGCGCTTCGGTACGAACAACGATCTGGTCGAATTGGTGGAAAAAGCTCATGCGAAGGGCATCAAGGTGATGCTGGACTTGGTTGCGGGCCATACATCCGACAAGCATCCGTGGTTTGTCCAGAGTTCCGAAGACACGAATCTGCAGTACTCGGATTACTATATCTGGTCAGACAGGCTTCCGGACAAGAAAGCGGAAGCCGACCTGGAAAAGATGCTGCAGGACCCCAACTACATGCAGAATACCATCGGAAAATGGATGCTCAGCAAATATCCGAGAAACAAGTACTACTGCAAGAACTTCTATGCCTGCCAGCCGTCGCTAAACTACGGATATGCAAATCCGGATCCTGACCATCCGTGGGAGCAGGGTGTGAACGAGCCTGGCCCGAAGGCTGTACGTCAGGAGCTCAAGAACATCATCGCGTTCTGGTACGGTAAAGGTGTGGACGGATTCCGTGTGGATATGGCAAACAGTCTGGTGAAGAACGATAAGGACAAGTCCGCAATTCTGGACCTCTGGAGAGAAGTACGTGAATGGTCCGACAAGAACTATCCGGATCACGTGCTGATGGCGGAATGGGGCTCCCCGAAATATTGCCTTGCATCAGGATTCAATGTGGATATGGACCTGAACAGCACCAGGGCTCATAACCGCAGAATGTACTTCGACAGAAAACACCAGGCCGACGGCGGCTCATATTTCTCATTGAACGGCGGAGAGCCGTCAGTAAAAGACCTCTATGGCAATGACTGGAAAGCCGACAAGATAGACCGGAACACCACTCCAGCCCAGATGCTCAAGGAGTATTACGACTACTTCACGGATTGTCTGAACAGCACGTCCACAATGGGATATTTCGCCACGATTTCCGGAAATCACGATCATCTCCGCCTGAACATGGGCGCACGCAACACCCCTGACCAGCTGAAAGTCATGCTGACTTGGGTGCTGTCAATGCCGCTTCCGATCATCTATTACGGTGACGAAATCGGAATGCGTTCACTCGTGGATATGCCTAACGTAGAAGGCGCGAACCACAATGGCAAGGAACGTTCCGGCGCACGTAGCCCGATGCAGTGGAGTCATGGAGCAACCGCAGGATTCAGCACCTGTTCTCCGGACAAGCTTTATCTGCCGGTGTGCCCGGACTGGACCCCGGCCACCTCATATCCGCATTATCTCGAATGGAAAAAGGATTTCGAAGCCGGAAAGGCCAAGACTGTCGCTGCCGGTGCCCCGACCGTAGAGGCACAGGACAATGATCCGGAGTCAATGCTGAATTGGGTCCGCTCTCTGATCAAGTTCAGGGCAGAGACTGAGGCATTCTGGGCAGACAGCAAGTTTATCCCTATCTTCAATGAGGCGCAGCCATATCCGATGGTCTTCCTCAGAAGCAATGGAAAAGACACCTACCTTATAGCATTGAACCCTACAGGCGAGCGTAAGACATTGACACTCAGTAGTGAAATCAGTGATTACAAATGCGTGACGAAAGGTGCCAAAGGACTTGTGGCTCCGGCAAAATCGCTAGGAAAAGCTACATACAAGTGCTCTGGCAAAGGGGATGTGCTCACACTCGGGGCTACATCGGCTCTGATTGTCAGATTGTAGATTCCAGGTAAACTTGGCAATCTGCAACCTGTCAGATGTAATCATTACCGCAGAAAAACCATTAAAACTATAGCCGACTATGTCTATTCTGAAAAAAATGTTGGTACGGATACCGACTAAGAAATCTTATCTGGCGATGGCCTGGGACGCTACGGCCAAAGGTCAGACTGACTTGGCGACACATCTGTTCAAGCTTGCTTATGCACAGGAGACGACTGCGGAGAAGAAAGCGGAAGCGGCATGGAACATTTATGTTGACTGCAAGAACAAGGAAAAGTATAACGAGGCATATCTCTGGTGCGAGAGAACTGCATTGCTCGGATATGTAAAGGCAATACGCATTTTGGGCAAGGCGCATTTCTACGGACTCGGCATTGTCCCGAATTACAGAAAGGCGGTGAAGTGGTTCAAGACTGGAGCGGAGAAGGGCGATGCTGTATGTATGAGGCTGCTTGGAGAGTGCTATGCCAGGGGCAAGGGCGTACTGAAAAATGAAAGGAAAGCCTATGAGTATTTCCGTCAGGCATACGAACTGAAGGAAAAGGGCAGTTTCTACTGGATGGGCCTGGCATATCGTTTCGGAAGTGCGGGATATGAGAAAGACCCGGCCAAGGCAATGCAGATATGGAATGAAGGTGTGCCTGATTCCAGGTGTCTGTTTGAACTCGGCAAATGCTATTTCTGGGGAGAGGTGGTGCCTGAAGACCATGACCTTGCATATGATTATATGAAAAAAGTATCGGACCATGACAGGGACTTCGCGGATGATTACCTTTCTCCTGACAAGAAATCACTACGCACAAAAGCTGAGGTTGAGGCGCTTATAAACTTCAAGGAATGAACATTTTCAATCCCGAACACGACCTGTGTCTTGCAAATGGCGACCCGAATTTCGTGCCGCCATTTTCTGCGTTGGAATTTGCGGAAGACTGCGCGGGGCTTACCAGATGGATAGACGAGGCAAAAGATGATGAAGTGGTTCCATGGGGCTGGGACAGTCATCTGAAATGCAGGCTGCTGAAGCAGGGCATTGACGAGAAACTGCTGCCGTCCGATGCGGAGCTGGAGACGATAAGGGAGTTGTCGAGAAGAGGCGTGGCATTGGAGGCGGAATCTTATGTCAGGAAAACATTGACAGAAGCGGAACTTGAATTTGTCCGGCCGGAGAGCGAAGTGGTGGAACTGTCTGATGTTGATGAAGTTATAAATGCTGTCGGCCGATTTGGCGATGCGGTGCTGAAGGCTCCGCTGTCGGGCAGCGGAAAGGGACTGCGTTGGGCACGGGCGGATGAATTGACTGCCAGCGATCTGGGCTGGTGCCGGAACGTCATCTCCAAGCAGGGGAGCGTGACAGTAGAGCGCCGCCACAAGGTGGTCCAGGACTTCGCGATGCTGTTCCGTGTCAATGCGGACGGGACAGTGCTGTTCGAGGGACTTTCCATGTTCTTCAATGACAACGGAATATACAAGGGCAATGTCCTGGCTTCGGATGATTATATTCTGAAGAAGTGGAGCAGTTATGTGGACGAGGCATTGATCCTGAAAGTAAGGGCGGCATTGACAATGTTCCTGGCCGGGAGATTCTCCGGCAGATACTGCGGTTACGTCGGGGTGGACATGTTCGTCTATGAATCGGACGGCGGCTTCCGTCTGGCGCCCTGCGTGGAGATGAACGTGAGGATGACGATGGGACTTCTTGCCCGCAGGATCTTCGACAGAAGCGATTATGCGTCAGGAGATTATGTCATGACGGTGGAGTACTCGCCGGCCGATGGCGAACTGTACCGGAAATATGCAGGAGAGGAAAACAAGACATTGACCCGGATCACTCCCTCAAGTCATTATGCGGTGGTCATCGGGTTTCGGGGATAGAATGATGCAGGTTATTTTTTGACGGTTGCCAAATGATTGCTAAATTAGCAGATTGGAAAAAATGAAACAGTTATGCGTGAATTATATCTGACAAATACGCTTTCTCATAAGAAGGAACTTTTCGTGCCTATTCATCCGGGTCATGTGGGTATGTATGTCTGCGGACCTACGGTTTACGGAGATGCTCACCTCGGTCATGCAAGACCGGGAGTCACATACGATGTGCTCTTCAAATTCCTCAAGCATCTCGGATACAAGGTGCGCTATGTCCGCAATATCACGGATGTGGGCCATCTCGAGCACGATGCTGACGAGGGAGAGGACAAGATTGCAAAGAAAGCACGCCTGGAGCAGCTCGAACCTATGGAAGTGGTCCAGAGCTATACTCTCAGATATCATGAGGCGATGCGTCAGCTCAATGTGGCGCCGCCTTCCATCGAGCCGCGCGCTTCAGGCCACATCATCGAGCAGATAGAGACCGTGAAGAAGATACTCGATGCGGGATATGCCTACATAAGCAACGGGTCAGTGTATTTCGACGTGGAAAAATACAACAAGAAGTTCCATTACGGCATCCTGTCCGGCAGAACTCTTGAGGATACATTGGAGGGAACGCGAAACCTCGACGGACAGAGCGACAAACACGCTCCGTATGACTTTGCATTGTGGAAAAAGGCTGAACCTCAGCATATTATGAGGTGGCCTTCACCTTGGGGAGACGGCTTCCCGGGATGGCATCTGGAGTGCTCCGTGATGGGCGAGAAATATCTCGGCAGGGAGTTTGACATCCACGGAGGCGGAATGGATCTGATGTTCCCGCACCACGAATGCGAAATCGCCCAGAATGAGGCCTCACGCGGAACTCAGGGCGTACACTACTGGGTGCACAACAATATGATCACCATCAACGGCCAGAAGATGGGCAAGTCATTGGGCAATTTCATCACGCTTCCTCAGCTTTTCGCCGGTGCACATGAGAAACTCGAGCAGGCATATTCGCCGATGACAGTGCGTTTCTTCATACTTCAGGCTCATTACCGCAGTACCCTCGACTTCTCTAACGAGGCCCTCCAGGCTGCCGAAAAAGGCTATCGCCGAGTGATGCAGGCCGCTCAGGACCTCCGCTCGATCGCCTCTGCCGCAGGAGTTCAGGTCAATGTCGCAGGCACGGAAGGTGACGCTGCCAATGCTCTGAAATACGGCGAGTTCCTCACGGACGTCGCTCCTGATACCTGCCCTGCCGACAGCGAGGCGGTAAAGGCTGTGTTCAATGGCGTGTATGACGCGCTGTGCGATGACTTGAATACCTCAGTTGCCCTTTCCCATATATTTGATGCAGTGAGACTTGTCAATACTGAGAAAGAGAAGAAGGGGACATTGACAAAAGGCGATATCGAGACATTGCTCCGTCTTTTCGACGATATAGTTTACGGTGTGCTCGGACTTGTCGATGAGTCCGGCGATTCCGGAAAGGCAGGCAAGACCATAGCCGGCCTTATGGATATGGTCATCGAGGAGCGTGCCAAGGCCAAGGCTGCCAAGGATTGGGCGACGAGCGACAGCATCCGCGACCATCTCAAGGCTCTCGGCATAGTGGTAAAAGACACCAAGGACGGTGTAGAGTGGACATTGGAGTAGGCCTATGAAACTTGTTTCGTGGAACGTGAACGGGCTGCGGGCCTGTGTGGGAAAGGGTTTTGAGGACTCTTTCAAGTCGCTTGACGCTGATGTGTTCTGTCTGCAGGAAACCAAGATGCAGGAGGGCCAGCTGGATCTCCAGTTCCCGGGTTATGAATCCTATTGGAATTACGCCGACAAGAAAGGCTACTCGGGTACGGCCATCTTTACACGCGTGAAGCCACTGTCAGTGACGATGGATATGGGTATCGACCTGCACGACCACGAAGGGCGTGTGATAGCGGCGGAATACGAGAAATTCTATCTCGTGTGCGTCTATGTGCCCAATTCCCAGGATGAGCTCAAGCGCCTGGACTATAGGATGCAGTGGGAGGATGACTTCCGCGCTTATGTGACTGCTTTGGCGCAGAAGAAGGGTGTCATAATCTGCGGTGACCTCAATGTCGCCCACGAGGAGATCGACCTGAAGAATCCTTCTTCCAACAGGCGCAATGCCGGATTTACCGATGAGGAGCGCGGCAAGTTCAATGAACTGCTCTCGGCAGGCTTCATCGACTCGTGGCGCATGCTGAATCCCGACACCGTGAAATATTCCTGGTGGTCATACCGCTTTCAGGCGCGTCAGCGCAATGCGGGATGGCGTATCGACTATTTCCTCGTTTCCGATTCGCTCAAGGACTCCGTCACGGGAGCTGAAATCCACAATGAAATCCTCGGCTCTGACCACTGTCCGGTAGAACTCGACCTCGCGTAGAGCACTCAGTCCTACAGCAGTGCGGCGAAAAGTCGTATCACCTTCTGGCTGAACTTCTGGTACCACGGACGCTGCTCCCATTCCTCCAGTTTCACCTCTTTAGAGGCCTCCATGTCTTTCAGGAAAATCGCTTTGTTCACCTTGGCGGCCGTTACGTCATAGATGTAGGCATTCAGTTCATAATCCAGGTTGAAGCTTCTGAAATCCATATTTGCGGAGCCGATTTCTGAAAGGTAGTCGTCACTCACGAAGGTCTTTGAATGGATGAACCTGCCGGAACGCTCATATATCTTTATTCCGGCCTCCAGGCATTCTGTGAAATATGACCTGTTGGCAGGCCCCATAAAGAACAGGTCGGCCTTCTTGGGCACCATGACCCTCACGTCCACACCGCTCAATGCCGCTGACTGAAGAGCCTGCAGCATCGGCTCAGGCGGAACGAAATACGGGGTCTGGATATAGATGTATTTCTTGGCATGTTGGACCGCCCATACGGCTCCCATGTGGATATTCGGCCATCTGGACTCAGGCTCGTCCGGAACAATCTGGATGAGCTTGTCCATTCCTTTCAGTTTGAAATTCATGTCAAGACTCTGTATCGGAGCCTTTGCCAATGCTTCCGCAATCCCGTTGCCTTCGGTTTCGTTCTCAGTGTCAATGTTCTCAGTGTCAATGCTCTTTTTGTCCGCCAGAGCCGCATCGGTCTCTTCAGGATCTTTGCACATCGGGAAATACTTTGAAAAATCATTGTCCACTTCACCGTCGGCAGTTATCCAAGAGTTGAGAAAACTGTATTGCAGACCGGCCACAGCATTGCCGGTAATACGCATATGGGTGTCACGCCACCTTACGAAGTAGTCGTCACTTATGTTCATGCCTCCGGTGTAGCCGATCTTGCCGTCGATTACCACGATTTTCCTGTGGTCACGGTAGTTCAGCTGGGTCACGAGGTTCACCAGCGGCCATCTCGGTTTGGTGAACTTCTCCACCTCCACGCCGGCCTCTTTCATTTCGTTGTAGTACTTCGGACGGATGACGATGTTGGCGATATTCTCGTGTATGAATCTGACTTTCACGCCTTCACGTGCCTTCTGCATCAGCATTTCCTTGATCTGCTTGCTGCCCTGGTCCTGGCGGAAATAGAAATACTCCATGTGTATGGATTCCTTGGCATTCTTCAGGTCCTCCATCAGGAGTTCGAATTTCCTGTGGCCGGAAGTGATGATTTCCAGGCCGTTGCTGTCAGTCACGCAAGTGGAGCCGTCGCACGACAGAAGCTTGGTGAGCGTCTTGTAGTCACGCTTTACGAGATTGTCCTTCTCATGTCCGAAAAGCAGTCTGAAGACCTTGTCATTGGCCTTTGTCCCGAAAACCTCAATGAATTTCTTGTGCTTCCTCTTGAAATACCACGAGTGGCGGAAATTGATGCCGACCATAAAATAGAGAAGCAGTCCGACTATAGGCAAAATGGTGATAATCAGAAGCCAGGCGATTTTTTTGGCTGAGTCACCGTTATCGAATATGATGACGATGATGGTACCCGTTATCAGCAGGGCCAGCAAGATCGAAAATATGATGGACATGAGTGACATTGTCAATGTTAATAGACGAGGATGTACAATAATGCTCCCACAACGCAGCCGGCCATAGGACCAGCTACCGGTACCCAGCTGTAGCCCCATCCGCTGTCACGCTTGCCCTTGATCGGGAGAATGGCGTGGGCGATACGTGGACCGAGATCCCTGGCAGGGTTCATCGCATATCCGGTAGTTCCTCCAAGGGACATGCCCAGAGCCATGATCACGCAGGTTACAGGGAAGGCCCCGATGCCGCCCACAGTGATTGCCGCTCCGTTGTATGCAGCTGTGTTTCCGCTGGTCCCGAGTGCAAGAATGAGGAACACGAGCAGGCAGGTGGCGATAGTCTCGCTGAGGAAATTGATGCTCTTGTGCTCTATTGCAGGCATTGTGCAGAATGTCCCTAAAATACCGTCAGGATTTTGCCACGATGCCTTGTAATGGTCACAATAGAATACGTAAACCAGCATTGCGCCGACAAATCCGCCGAGCATCTGGGCTGCTATGTAAGGAAGGACTGCATTCCATGCGAAATTGCCGGCAATGGCGAGTCCGAGTGTGACTGCCGGATTTAGGTGTGCGCCTGAATACGGGCCTGCGATGAATACGCCGCACATTACTGCGAAGCCCCAGGCCAATGTTATCACGACCCATCCAGCTCCCTTAGATTTGGATTTTTCCAAGGTGCATCCTGCGCAGACACCGTCTCCGAGGAGTACAAGTACAAGTGTTCCGATAAATTCGAATACACATTTAGTGAATAGCGTCAGTTCCATTATGATGTGAATTTTTATTGTCCTTTACCTGAAAGTGTTCTCCTGATCGCGTCTGCCCAGCCTTCTTTTGCGAGGAGCACCTTTTCCGCAGGTGCAAGCGGCTCGAATTCCTTGTCTGCTTTCCACTGCTTCCTGATGTCGTCGAGCGAATCCCAGTATCCTGTTGCAAGGCCGGCGAGGTAGCAGGCTCCCATGGCTGTGGTCTCCGTAACTCTCGGCCTGATGACCTTGCAGCCGAGGATGTCAGCCTGGAACTGCATCATGAGGTTGTTGCGGGATGCTCCGCCATCGACTTTCAGCTCTTTCAGCCTGATGCCGGAATCTTTCTGCATTGCATTGACGATATCCATGGTCTCGAAGGCGATTCCCTCCAATGCTGCACGTGCGATGTGAGCGGCGGTAGTGCCTCGCGTCAGCCCGCAGATGGTGCCTTTCGCGTACTGGTCCCAGTATGGAGCGCCGAGTCCGGTCAATGCTGGCACGAAATATACTCCTCCATTGTCCGGAACGGTCATTGCCAGACTCTCGATTTCCGAAGAGGACTTTATGATGCCGAGCCCGTCTCTAAGCCATTGGACAGCAGAGCCTCCGACGAAGATGCTGCCTTCGAGGGCGTAGTTTACCTTGTCGCCGATTTTCCATGCGATGGTGGTCAGCAGATTGTGGGATGACAGGATGGGCTTTTCTCCGCTGTTCATAAGCAGGAAACATCCTGTTCCGTATGTGTTCTTCACCGAACCCGGGGTGGTGCACATCTGTCCGAACAATGCCGCCTGCTGGTCTCCTGCGATACCTGCGATAGGTACTTTGTGCGCGAAAATCGTGGTCTTGGTGTGGCCGTAAATCTCTGAAGATGAACGTACTTCAGGCATCATTGATACCGGGATTCCGAAAAGCTTGAGAAGGTCTTCGTCCCATTGCAGAGTGTGGATGTTGAAAAGCATTGTCCTGGAGGCATTGCTGACATCTGTCACATGCACTTCGCCTCTGGTGAGGTTCCAGATGAGCCACGTGTCCACTGTTCCGAATCTGAGTTTGCCCGCTTCAGCTTTCGCTCTTGCGCCAGGCACGTTTTCCAGTATCCAGCGGATTTTCGTGGCGCTGAAGTAAGCGTCAATGATAAGGCCTGTCTTTTCTCTGATGTACTGCACCATGTTCTGTGCTTTCAGACCGTCACAATATTCTGAGGTCCTTCTGTCCTGCCAAACAATCGCGTTGTGTACAGGTTCACCTGTCTCTGCATCCCACACGATGGTGGTTTCCCTCTGGTTGGTGATACCGATTCCGGCGATGTTCAGACCATTGATTCCGGCACTTGTGATGGCTTCAGCAATCACTGAGGCCTCAGATGACCAGATGTCTTTAGGATTATGCTCCACCCAGCCCGGTTTCGGGAAATGCTGGGGAAATTCTTTCTGTGAAGTGGCGCAGATACGGCCGTCGTGGTCGAAAACGATTGCTCTGGATGAGCTTGTGCCCTGGTCCAGGGCCAGAATATATTGATTGTCCATCTGTTTTGTGTTATTGTTGTCTTGTTTTCTTCTGAGGTTGTGGGCTCTTTTTACGGTATCATCACCCGAATCACGATCTGCTCTGCCCCGAATCTTCCCGTATGGACAGGGCCTACAGCTCTTTTCGCAGGCGGGCTTTCGGTATTCCGAGCTGGTCCCGGTATTTGGCGATGGTACGTCTCGCTACCTTGTATCCCTTCTCGTTCATGATGGATACAAGTTCATCGTCGGTGAGAGGCTTGTGCTTGTCCTCCTTCTCCACGCATTCCTGCAGGACTTTCTTCAATTCTCTTGTGGATACCTCTTCACCCTGCTGGTTTTCAAGTCCTTCGGAGAAGAAATACTTGAGCGGGAAAATGCCGAAATGCGTCTCTATGTATTTGCTGTTCACCACTCTGGATATGGTCGAAATGTCGAAGCCTGTCTTGGCGGCAATGTCCTTGAGCACCATCGGCTTCAGGTTCGATTCATCCCCGTCCATGAAGTAGTCGTGCTGGTAGTCTACGATGGCCTGCATCGTGCTGAACAATGTATTGTGACGCTGTTTCAGCGCTTCTACAAACCATTTGGCGGAGTCCATCTTCTGCTTCACGAAAGTGGCAGCCTCTTTCTTCTGGCGTTCGGAAGAATTGGCCGCATCCATGAGCAGATCTGCGTATTTCTTGTTTATACGTATTTCGGGCAGTGAAAATCTCGGCATTGTCAGAACAAGTTCACCGTTTTCGAGCGTGAGCACGAAGTCCGGCACGATCTGCTGGGCCTGGTCATTGTACGAATCGTCGATCTGTCCTCCCGGTGACGGGTTCAGCTTGACGATTTTGTTCATTGCCGCCTTCATCTCGTCCTGCGACAAGCCTAACTTGCCCATTATTTTCTGGAAATGCTTGTTGGAGAATTCCTGGAAATAATCGGTGAGAATACGGATGGCATTGACAGTGTCAGGGGTCTGCTTCATGCCTTTCAACTGGATGAGGAGACATTCCCGCAGGTCCCGGGCGCCGATTCCAGGCGGGTCGAACTGCTGTATGATGTGGAGCATGTCCAGCACTTCCTCATCAGTGGTCGTGATGTTCATCCGGAACGCAAGGTCGTCCACGATGCTGTCAATGTCCCTGCGCAGGTAGCCGTCATCATCCAGACTGCCTATTATGAATGCCGCCACGTCGTGCTGGTGCTCGCTCAGGTTCCTGAATCCGAGCTGGTCCATAAGGCTCTGCGTGAAACTCTCTTTTACCGAAAAGGTGTTGTACTGAGGTTTCTCGTCTTTTCCGTAATTGTTTACGTGCAGTTTGTATTCCGGGATGGAGTCGTCGTCCTTGATGTCGGACAATGACACCTCGCGCGGCTGCTCCTCTCCGTCCTCGTCCTTGGAGTCCGGGGCATCGTCGTCAAGCACAGGATTTTCTTCCAGTTCCTTACGGATTCTCTGCTCCAGTTCCTGGACCGGAAGCTCAATCAGCTTGATGGTCTGGATCTGCAGCGGGGAGAGTTTCTGCGTGAGTTTCTGAGTTAATTCCTGTTTCAGCATAACTTTACAAATATGCGGACGGTCTTCTGACGCTGACCGTATCTGTTACGTAATTGTGTTGTTTGTCGATGGCCGGGTAGTTTATGTCTTCTTTGACTACGATGGCTGCCGGATATGTGGATTTCACTCTCTGGAGGAATTCCATGGCTTCCGACTTCGTCCTGAAGTCTCCTGCCACTACCCTGAAGAACGGGTTCTGGTAATTTCTGTACGCAGGAGTTCCGGGATGTGTGGCTCTGAATGTCCTCATTACGCTTTCGGAAACATTTCTTGCCGATTGGCTGTTGTCGAAGAAAATCCTTACCCTGTAGCCTGATATTTTCCTGGATGAATTGCCGGAAATATACTGCTTCATCGCATTGGTGATGGCCTGCGACTGGTGGATGCGGATATCTCCTTCACCGTAAGAATGCGCGGAAAGAATGTTGAAAATGGATTTTCCGAGCAATGTGGAGTCCACGGCTGCTGCCGGACGATATACTATGGAGTCGGCATATTGTTCCTGGGCATTGGCCAGCAACGGGAAGAGCGCGACGATGATTGCTATTATTGTCTTTTTCATTGACCTTTCCATTTAGATTGTCAGTCCATAAGCAAAGAAAGCGGAAGTCCTTTTCTCTTGATAGTCTTGTGCAGCCCCTTTGCATATACCGTACCACTGATGTCCACGCTGTACGACTCTGCATTGAGGTCCTTCAGCAGTCCAAGTGCGGAAATCAGTGAAACTCCCTGACACAGAGTGGCGTTGCCCTTTATCTGATATACGTCGTCGGATTTCTTGTTCACGGTGAAGTCGTCTGCCGAAAAATCTATCATCGCCTGGCCCTTGTGGTAAACCACTCCCTGGACGTTGCGTATCGTGAAGGAGAATGTCGGGTTGTGGATGCCGACGGCAAATACCCCGTTCATTCCGCGCAGTCCGACAGGGGAGAGCGAGACAATGCTCGTGGACGTGATGCCTATCTCGTTGATCTTGCCGCAACTTGTCAGGCACAGAGTCAAGAGTGCCGTAAAAATTATCGCTAATCTGTTTTTCATATTTGTACTACTTCAAGTCAATTTACAAAAATAATGAAAAATGTCATATCTTTGCAGTTCCGGAATCAGAAGTTGGTTCCGAATCTGGTTTTTTATCACGTATATGGCTAATAAGAAAGTATATATCGAGACTTACGGCTGTCAGATGAATGTCAATGACACCGAGGTTATTTTCTCCATTCTCAAGAAGGCCGGCTATGACCGTACCGAGAATATGGACGAGGCTGACGTAATCATGGCTAACACCTGTTCAGTCAGGGACAATGCGGAGCAGCGCATATGGGGCAGGATCGACCAGTTCTACGGACAGAAGCGTCAGCGTGAGGGGGTGCTGTCAGGTATAGTGGGATGTATGGCTGAACGCCTGAAAGACAAGCTGTTGGAAAGCGGCAGGGTGGATTTCGTGGCAGGCCCGGACTCTTACAGGTCGCTTCCGATGTTGCTTTCCAGAATAGCTCCGGGAAGGCCTCAGATCAATGTCGAGCTCTCCCGTGAAGAGACTTACGGGGATATCGAACCGGTCCGCATTGACAAGAACGGCGTGTCCGCGTTCATTTCGATAATGCGCGGATGCAACAATGTGTGCTCATATTGCGTGGTGCCTTATACCCGTGGAGCCGAGCGCAGCCGTGACCCTCATACTATCGTGAGGGAGGCCTGCGATGTGTTCTCCAAGGGATACAAGGAGGTTACTCTTCTCGGTCAGAATGTGGATTCCTATCTGTGGAAAAATCCTGACGCACCGGAAGAGAAGGTGGATTTCGCGGACCTGCTTTCGATGGTGGCGGAAATCAGTCCGGTTTTGCGCGTGAGGTTCTCAACATCGCATCCTAAGGATATCAGTGACAAGGTGATAGACACGATGGCAAGGTATGAGAACATCTGCCGCCATATCCATCTTCCAGTTCAGTCGGGAAGCAATGCGATGCTCGAGAAGATGCGTCGCCGCTATACCCGCGAGTGGTATCTCGAACGTGTCGGCAGGATCCGCAAGTCAATGCCGGACTGCGCCATAACCACCGACATCATAGCGGGCTTCTGCGGTGAAACTCTGCAGGACCACCAGGATACCCTTGACATCATGCGTGAGGTCGGATATGACTACGCATATATGTTCCAGTATTCTGAAAGGCCCGGTACATTGGCGGCAAGGACCTATCCGGACGATATTCCTCTGCAGGAAAAGACCAGGCGCCTGAATGAAATCATCGAACTGCAGAACGGACTCAGCCTCGAAAGCAACAGACGTGATGTCGGCAAGAGGTTCAAAGTCCTGGTCGAAGGCACTTCCCGCCGCAGTCAGGAGGAACTTTGCGGAAGGACATCCATGAACAAGATGTGCGTGTTCCCTGCAAAGCTGGCTTCCGACAGTGCTCCTGCGGATGGCGTCAATGTCCTGAAAATCGGTGACTACGTGGAGGTGGAGGTGCGCTCCTGCACATCAGCCACATTGATCTGCGACATCGTCAAGTAGTTTAAACTTCGACAATCATCTCGTCAGAGAAACTGTAATAGCTGTCGTCGGATATCACGATGTGGTCCAGCATCGAGATTCCGAATGCAGTTGACGCGCTTTTCAACCGCGTCGTTTCCTTGATGTCTGCAGCGCTCGGCTGCGGATTGCCTGACGGATGGTTGTGGATGAGAATCAGTCCGTCCGCCTTCTTCTCGATCGCCTTCCTCAGAATGCTGTTCGGGTCCAATGTAGTGGATGTAAGGCCCCCGAAAGACAGTTTTTCCTTGGACAGGACGTAATTTGACCTGTTCAGGAAGATTATCCAGCATTCCTCGTGGTCCAGTCCTTTCAGCAGCGGAATCATCATTTCGTATATCTGCCGCGAATGGGTTATGGCCGTGCGTGCCGCTCCGGAACTTTCCGCGCTGAATCGCCTGCCAAGTTCAAATGCGGCGCAGATGGTGGCCGCCTTGTCTTTTCCTATCCCGGTGAAACTCATCAGCTTGTCAGGTGACATTGATGCGAGTTCCGTAAGTCTTCCCGCAGCGCACAGCAGGTCGGTGCTTGTCTCCAGGACATTCTTTCCCCTGTTGCCTGTCCTCAGCAGGATAGCAAGCAATTCCGTGTTGCCCAAAGCCTGGGCTCCCTTCGAAAGCAGCCGCTCTCTCGGCCGTTCTTCCGCATTGATTTCCTTCAACTTCATATCGGTCCTATTTTTGTGCCGGGCCGAAGTTAGATACTTATGAATGAAAAAACAGCACCGTACTCCTTCACGATGCTGCTTTTTTACGTTTTTTAAATTTCTGACGCGAAATTTTTATGATTCTTAAATTTCTGCGTGACGTTTTCGTATTACCTACGTAATACTTTGCTATGCTTTCTTCGCCTCAAGAATCAAGTCTCCGAGTTCGCGGATGTCTCTCACGATCACATCCGGCGGGAAAAATTCCGGAGCCGGGTTCGTGCGGGCATCTTCGGCTACCTTGAGGGCAGTCTCTATGGTGGTCTCGCCTGAAAGTACGAGAACGCCTACGGCACCGGCATTGTGCGCCATTGCCGTATCAGTGTAGATCCTGTCGCCGGTCATGATGATTTCCTCAGGTCTGATTCCGTGTTTGTGCATGATGCCTTCAAGCATTGTCGGGTCAGGTTTTCCCAATACGATATCCGGTTTCCTGCCTGTAGCGTGCTCGATGCATTTCTGAAGTGAACCGCAATCGACGAGAACGGTAGGCTGGTCTGTAGGGCAGACTCTGTCCGGATTTGTGGCGATGTAAGGAATTCCCTGGCTTGCCCACCATGCGGCGCGGCAAAGTCTCGGATAGGTGAGAGTGGTGTCGAATGCCACGACAAGAACATCCGGTACGTCATTAGGGTCGTCGCTGCATTCCTCGAAGCCGGCTTTCTTGAACTGGCTAACCATCGACGGGGTACCGAGCATGAACAGCCTCTTGGCTTCAGGATATTTTTCCTTTATATAGTCGATGGCGGCAAGAGATGTGGTGTACATGTTGCTCTCATCGGCTTTGATTCCCAATTTGTCGAGTTTCAGAAGATAGTCTGCCACTGATTTGGTCGGGTTGTTGGTCAGGAATGAATAGCTGATGCCGGCCTTGGTCATATCTTCCAGGAATCCAGGTGTGAACGGGAACAGTTTGCTTCCCATGTAGATGGTTCCGTCCATATCGAGTGCGATATGCTTGATTCTGGCCAGCTTTTCCTTAAGCTCCGGTGTGAGTTCTTTGTTGTAATTCGTGTCCATTATATGTGTCTGTTCAAATTTCAGGTAAACTATCGTATAAACGAAAAAAGAGGCAAACTAACTGCGTTAAGTTGCCTCTTTATGGGGTGAACGGTGGGGCTCGAACCCACGACAACCAGAACCACAATCTGGCGCTCTACCAACTGAACTACGCTCACCATATTTAGGATTGCAAAGGTAAGGATATTTTTTGAATTTCCAAGCTCGGAAACAAAATTTTTCCAAATTTTCTGTATCGTATGGGAAAAAGATATTTCCATTTCTTATATTTGCCATCTGGAAAAATGAAAGTTATAACGTAAAATATTATAGTATAATGGCAAGAGAAATAAAATTTTCTCTGGTTTACAGGGATATGTGGCAGTCTTCCGGCAAATATGTGCCGAGAGTTGACCAGCTCGAAGAAGTAGCGCCTGCAATCATTGACATGGGATGCTTCGACAGAGTCGAAACCAATGGCGGAGCCTTCGAACAGGTGAATCTGCTCTTCGGCGAAAACCCTAACGTGGCAGTCCGCCGCTGGACAGCGCCGTTCCACAAGGCCGGCATTCAGACACACATGCTCGAAAGAGGACTCAACGCATTGAGAATGAACCCGGTTCCGGCAGACGTCCGCGAACTTATGTTCAAGGTGAAGAAAGCGCAGGGAACCGACATCGCCCGCTCATTCTGCGGCCTCAATGACCACAGGAATCTGAAACTTTCAGTAGAATACGCGAAAAAAGCCGGGATGATTTCCCAGGTTGCACTCTCCATCACTCATTCGCCTGTCCATACCGTTGAATATTATATGGGTGTAGTGGACAAGGTAGTGGAATATGGATGTGACGAAATCTGCCTTAAGGATATGGCCGGCGTCGGAAGACCGACATTCCTCGCGGAACTCACAAGCTGCATCAAGAAGAAATATCCGAAACTCATTGTCCAGTATCACGGACACACCGGTCCTGGCTTCTCACCTGCATCAATGCTGGAAGTGGCACGTGCAGGAGCTGACTATCTGGACGTTGCAGTGGAACCGCTTTCATGGGGAAAGATTCATCCGGACGTGATAACCATCCGCGAAATGATGCGTGCTGACGGCTTCCTGGTCAAGGATCTGAACATGGACGCCTATATGGAAGTGCGCAGGCTGACACAGAAATTCATTGACGATTTCTTGGGCTACTGGATAAATCCGGCCAACCATCTCATGTCGTCCCTGCTCGTAGGCTGCGGCCTTCCGGGAGGAATGATGGGATCAATGATGGCCGACCTCAAGGGCTTCCAGGCTGCCATCAATGCTTCTGAGCGTGCTCACGGCAGGCCGGAAATCAGTCTTGACACATTGATGGTCAAGCTGTTCGAAGAAGTACAGTACGTATGGCCGAGACTCGGATATCCACCGCTTGTCACCCCGTTCAGCCAGTATGTCTCATTGATGAATCTGCTCAATGTCCTGAACGGCAAGCCGAGATGGACCACCATTGACAAGGATACTTGGAACATGATTCTCGGCAGGATGGGACAGCTTCCTAGGGAATTGGCGCCGGAAATCATTGACCTCGCCAAGGAAAAAGGCCTGGAATTCTACACTGGAAACCCTCAGGACATGTATCCTGACGAGTTGCCTAAATTCCGTCAGATGATGAAGGAAGAGGGCTGGGAAGAGGGTCAGGACCAGGAGGAACTCTTCGAATTCGCGATGCACGAGAGACAGTACCGCGACTACAGGAGCGGAGTTGCTAAGGAAAGGTTCAATGCCGAGCTCAATGATTTGAAAGCCAAGGCAGGAGCTCCGATAAACATTGTCCGTCCTGTAGTGGAAATGCCGAAGTTCAATGTCGAGGAATACGCACAGAAGTATCCGCACGCTGTTCCTGTTCAGGTTCCTGCAAAGGGCCAGCTGATGTGGCAGCTTGACGTGGATGATGACTCTTCGGCTCCGGTTGCCGGAACGAAAGTCAAGGCAGGTAAGGCAATGGGCTATGTCCAGACCTATTATGGAATGGAAGAAATCGTGCCTGCTGTCGATGGCCGTGTAGTGGCCGTTACCTCAGCTCAGGGAAACAAGGTCGTG
>QWCB01000166.1_pt1 | contig 71711 bp, 63 predicted proteins | sample 1972511 | NCBI WGS metagenome assembly QWCB01 (sample SAMN09866719, study PRJNA288562) | Human gut metagenome isolate term5_stool, whole genome shotgun sequencing... | isolation source: gut | host: Homo sapiens | place: USA: California | reverse complement strand
CTTTTTATCTTTCGTTAATTATAATTTTCATTCAAACAAAGTTTATCTTTGTTTGTTATTTATACTATTAATCGGTGACATTTTAACTAATGATTAACAGCCTATAAACTTCTTTTAAGATAAATGGTTTTGCGAGATATTAAATAGTTTTTCAAAAGTATCAGATTCTAATTCTTCAGCTCTAGCATCTTCATTTATATTTAATAATTTAGCTAATTCACTAAAATTACTAACACCAATCTTTTCTAGATTATTTTTAAGTTTCTTCCTTTTGCTACTAAAGGCAGCCTGAAGAAACTTTTTATAAGAAAGATAATCAAGAGAAGTTCTATCCTTACCTTTTAATTTAATAAGCATACTATCAACTTTAGGTTGAGGATTAAAATAAGTTTTATTAATCATAAAGCCTTTTTCTATATCGAAAAAGTGTCTTAAGAGAACATTTATATAACCATAATCTTTATTTCCAGCATCTAAAAGCCATCTAGAAGCTAGTTCTTTTTGAACAAGAAGTGTCATATTATCAGGAATAATATGATTATCTAGAAAATATTTCACAATATCAGTTGTTATATAATAAGGAACATTAGCTACTACATCAAAAGACTTTCCCTCTAAAAAAGAAAGATCTTCTTTTAAGAAGTCTTTATTGATATATTTAATATTTTTATTTTGAAATAATTCATTTAAATAATCGTTTAAACTAGCATCGATTTCATAAGTAATAACTTCTTTAGTATATTTAGCTAGTTCTAAAGTTAAAGTGCCCATACCCGTTCCTATCTCAAGGACTAAGTCATTATTAGTATACGCAAAATCTGCTATTTTCTTTAAAATATTCTTATCAGTAAGGTAATTTTGACCAAGACTTTTCTTAAACCTATGTTTATAGTTATCCATTAATAGCCCCATCTAACTAGGCTTACTCTTAAATTTTTAACCCCATTTCTTTCAGCTTCTGCTTCATTATTATTTAAAAGGTCAAACTTATTACCACGAATAGCTCCGCCTCTATCAAGACTAATTGCTTTATATTCGTTGCTATTATCATAAATATTAAAGATTGTTCCACACGGAATAGATGGATCAGATGCAATTATGCGCATTCTTCCATAAGTATGATCTTCATAATAAATCTTTCCGTTTTGCACATTTTTACCGTTACATGCAAGGTTTCCACCGCAGCCAACGCAGTCAGGCCCGTAATTTGTCATAAATGCTTCGACAAAGACATTATGAGTATCTTTATATTTAGCAACATCCCTAAAACTTTTAACTACTTTAATTTCTTTATAATTTTGAACTTTATTTAAAGTTTCCGGACTTAAAACATCTATTTTTGAGATATATGTACCTTGATAACTCTTAGTATAAATACCAGTAAAAATAAGAATCATAACAATAATTAATAAATATAAACATCCAATAATCTTGTTTTTCATAACTAAAATATACCATTATAATAGCTTTTTATCAAATAAAAAGAAGATTTATAAATTATAAATCCTCTTAGCATTATTAGTTGTAATCTTTGCTACTTCATTAATATCCACATTAAGAAGTTCTGCTAAAAAGCTTGCTACTTCATAAACATTACTTGAATCATTCTTAAGACCTCGATATGGTGAAAGATATGGACTATCGGTTTCAAGAACGATATGTTCTAGTCCGATTTCTTTAATAACCTCTTTTAATTTAGAGTTTTTAAAAGTAACAACGCCACCAATACCTAAGTAATAACCCATCTTAATATATTCTTTAGCGGTTTCAAGTGACCCAGAAAAACAGTGAATGATGCCCGTAAGCTTATACTCCTTTAAGATATCTATCGTATCTTTAACAGCATCTCTTGAGTGAATAACAATAGGTTTATTATTTTCTTGAGCAATATTTAACATCTTTCTAAAAAGCTCTTGCTGTGCCTTTTTATCGATACCATCATAATGATAATCTAAACCAATTTCTCCAATAGCTAAGACTTTAGGATGACTTTGATAATTCCTAATTAATTCAATATCTTTATCATTATAGATAGAGGCATCTTCTGGATGAATACCAATTGTTAAATAGATTTCTTGATGCTTAATAATATCCATATATTCATCTAAATCCTTAGTATTACAGCAAGATGCCACGATTATATCCACCTTCTTTTCGTGGCACTTCTTAATTATTGCCTCTAAATCATCATAATAATTACTAGTTAAATGAGCATGTGTATCAATTAACATAATTCTTTTAACATCTTTTCTTTATCTAAACGGTTAAATAAAATAGCGGGTTCTTCTTTGATTAGATAAGTATTTTCTTTAGAATAACTAGTACCAGAAGCCATATTTATTTGTTTCAAGATATTTTTAGATGTATCAGGTAAATAAATAGATAGAAGGCTAGCACCTACCTTAATACCTTCAAGAAGGTTATATAAAACCGTTTCAAGATATGGATTATTTTCTTTAGCTAAAACCCAAGGTTCAGTTTGATCAATATATTTATTTAAACGGTCGAATAAATAAAAGATTTCTTTTAAAGCTTTACTAACTTCAAATCTTTCAATATAAGTATCATGTTTAGACATAGTATTATTGATAAAATCTATTAATTCTAAATCTAATTTACTTGAGCTTTCTTTATAGTTTAACTTGCCATCATAGTATTTTCTAGCCATTGTAATGGTCCTTTTAACAAGATTTCCCATGTTATTAACAAGGTCACTATTTATTGTATCTATTAAAAGTTCATAAGAAATAGAACCATCTGTGCTATAAGGCATAGCGCTAAGTAAGTAATATCTTACTGGATCTACACCAAAGATTTTAACAAGATCATCGGCATACATAATATTACCTTTAGATTTACTCATCTTATCACTTCCCATTAATAGCCATGGATGCCCGTAAATTTGTTTAGGCATTGGTAAATCAAGGCACATTAAGATAATTGGCCAGTAAATCATATGAAAACGCATAACGTCTTTCCCGACAACATGCAAATCACATGGCCATATCTTATTAAATTCTTCTAAACTCTTATCTAGGTCATAACCAATACTAGTAATATAATTAGTTAAAGCATCAATCCAAACATAAACTACGTGTTTAGGATCAAAAAGAACAGGTACTCCCCAGTCAAAAGATGTTCTGGATACACATAAATCCGTAAGTCCTTCTTTTAAGAAGGTATTAATCATTTCATTCTTTCTTGATTCTGGTACCGCAAAATGAGGATTATTTTCTAAAAACTCAATTAAACGGTCTTGGTATTTAGAAAGTTTTAAAAAGTAAGCGTCTTCTTCTTTTAAGGAAGCTTTTCTACCGCAGTCTGGGCAGTTACCATCTATTAAATCTTTTTCGGTAAAAAACGATTCACAAGGCGTGCAGTAATATCCTTTATATTTACCTAAATAAATATCTCCTTGATCATATAATTTTTTAAAGATTTTTTGCACTACTTCTACATGTTTTTCATCAGTAGTTCTAATAAAATAATCATAAGAAACATTCATTAAATCCCATATTTTTCTTATTTCTCCAGATATTTTATCTGCATATTCTTTAGGAGTAATACCTTCTTCTTCGGCCTTATTAGCTATTTTTTCCCCATGTTCATCAGTTCCTGTTTGAAAGAAAACATCAAAACCTTTACTTCTTTTATATCTAGCTAAAACATCGGCTAAAATAGCTTCATAAGTATTACCTATATGAGGCTTGGCTGATGTATAAGGAATAGCCGTTGCAATATAATATTTTTTCATTTTTTACCTCCATCGGTTGATCCAATACCACCTTTTCTAATCTTTAAGTCTTTATTTTCTTCATCTACCGTTAAATATTTCATAAATATACCTTGCGCAAAAGCTTTACCTTTATCAAGTAAAAAGTCTTCATCACTATGATTATAAAGCTTAACGAGGATATGCCCATCATTATCAGGATTACTATAATAATCACTATCAATAACGCCAAGTTGATTAATTAAACGAATATTTTTCTTAAAACCTAGACTACTTCGAATAACAATAAGTAATACTTCATCTTGATTTAAAGAAGCCTTAATACCAGTAGGTATGGCAATAGCTGAATGAGCTTTTAAAACAACAGGTTCAACCGCATAGATATCATAACCAGCTGAGCCTTTAGTAGCTCTTTCAGGTAATTTTAAATCGCTATATAATTTATCAGCATTACCATAATATTTTTGAAATTCTTCATATTTAACTTTTTCAAATTTACGCATATCTCCTCCATAGAAAAAAGATGGCTCATAAGGTAAATAAACCAAGATACCACCTTTATTTATTCATAGTTATGAAGCCCAAACTCCTAATTAATAACTAGATTTATCTTATAAGTTTTTACTTTCTTTGTCAATATCTAGGATATCTAGGAGCTTAACTAAATAATAGATATAATGCTTATTAATTTTCTTTAAATCGATGGTAATAATCGCCCGGTTAAAACGGTTCTTTATACTATATTCATCTCCTAATTTGATGAGGTTAATAAATAAGTCTTTTGGGTTAATATACTCTTCAAAATTCTTAATAAGCATAAGTTCAACATAGAACTTTCCTTCAGTAATTCTTTCAATTAGATGGGTTTTATAATTATTTTCAAAGTATTTTTTAAGCATATAAACATAAGTTATTTCATCTATTTTACCAAAGCGATCTGTTAATTCTTCTTTTACTAGTTCTAAATCTTCTTTAGTTTTAATAGATGCAATCATCTTATGAATATCAATTCTTACGTCTTCATCCTCGATATAAGATTCAGGAATATGTGATGGTACATTAACAAGAATAATAGAGCTCTTTTGTTCTTTAACATCAGTTTCTGTAGTTTCTCCTTGTTCAAGACGCTCTATCTCCTTATTTAAAATACGCATATATAGATCAACCCCAACCTGGTCAATAAAGCCGGCTTGCTCGCTGCCTAGAATATCTCCAGCTCCTCTTATAGCGAGATCTCTACTAGCTATTTTAAAACCGCTTCCAAGTTCAGTGAATTCTTTTATCGCTTTTAACCTTCGCTCTGCATCTTCAGTGATAATTTTATTTTCAGAGTAAACAAGAAAAGCATAAGCAATCCTGTCACTTCTTCCTACTCTTCCTCTTATTTGATAAAGCTGTGATAAACCAAAGCGGTCAGCATCATAAACAATTAAGGTATTAACATTTTCTATATCGATACCTGTTTCAATAATCGTTGTACAAAGCATAATATCATATTTTTTATCAATAAAATCAATCATTCGGTTTTCAAGTTCATCTTTAGTAAGTTTACCGTGGGCAACAACAATCCGCGCTGATGGTACCATCTTCTTTAAGTCTTCGTACTTTTTTTCAATGCCATTAACACGGTTATAAAGAACAAAAACCTGTCCATTTCGAGCTAGTTCTTTATAAATTGCATCCCTAATAATCGTTTCATTTTCCCGAATAACATAGGTTTGTACTGGATACCTTAAGGCTGGAGCTGTTTCAATAACCGATAAGCCCCGTATTCCCATAAGGGACATTTGAAGAGTTCTTGGAATAGGAGTTGCGGATAATGTTAAAACATCAACATTCTTTTTATAGTCTTTAATTAATTCTTTTTGCCTAACCCCAAAACGTTGCTCTTCATCAATAATTAAAAGTCCTAAATTAAAGGGCTTAATATCTTTAGATAAAATACGATGGGTTCCAATTAAAATATCGATTAAACCTTCATTAAACTCTTTAACTATCGCTTTTTGTTTAGTTGATGATACAAAGCGATTAAGAAGTTTAATTCGAACAGGAAAGCCTTCAAAACGTTTTAGAGCAGAGTTATATTGCTGACTAGCCAGAATAGTAGTTGGACATAAATACATGACTTGTTTACTATCTTTAACAGCTTTAAACATAGCTCTAAAAGCAACTTCCGTTTTTCCATATCCAACATCACCGCATAAAAGCCTATCCATCGGTCTATCTAGTTCCATTTCATCTTTAATTTCCTTAATAGCTTTTACCTGATCTCTTGTTGGGTCGTATTCAAACCTTGAATCAAAATCAACTTCTAATTCATCCTCTTTAGAAAAAGCATAACCCTTTTGTCTTTTCCTTTCAGCATATAGCTTAATTAAGTGTTCAGCCATTTCATGGGCTTTTTCACTAACCCTAGCCTTTGTTTTTTGCCAGGTATTAGAGTTTAACGACGAAAGACGCGGAACAATACCTTCCTTCCCGCTATACTTAGCAATAACATCCATTTTATCAGCAGGAATATAAAGTTTTTCCGTTCCATCATATTCAATATTAAGATAATCTTTCAAAAGGCCATTACGGTTAATTGCTTTAATACCAAGATATCTACCGATACCATATTCTTCATGGACAATATAGTCTCCTGGAGAAATAGCATTTAAATCTTTAATCTTTTTAGCATATTTAAATTTAGTTTTATACTTTTTAACAGGTGTTTCTCTAAAAAGATTCTTCGATGATAAAAAGATATAATCATCTATTTCAAAGCCGTTTTCAAGTTCAATATCCCGGTAATATAAGCGAGAGCCTTCAATTTTACCTTTAAAAATAGGAAACTCAATATACTTAGAAGCTGCTCGTAAACGGTTTTCACTTAAACATAAAATAACCTTCTTCTTATCAAGTAAAGCTTTATCAATAAAGTTATTTACGAGCTCAACATTATCATTGAAATAAGGAAGATTATTTCCTTCAATAACCAGTTTTTCTGTGCCTTCATAAATATTATCATTAATCGAATTATAGTAAGATGCTGGGTATTTAAAGTCTTCTAGGTTTAGAAAATAAGTACCTTTATAATCATCAGGATCTATATATTCCTTAGTTTGTTTTCTTTCCCTTTTATAAACTTCTAGAATTTTATCATAATCTTTATAGATAACTAGTGGATTATCTAAATAATTAATAACCGATGTTACTTCATAATCATTAACAATAAACTTAGATTTTCTATTTTCTTCATAGGTAAAATAAGTACTAGCGGGAAAAATTTCTATTTTATCGATTTCTTCAAGAGATCTTTGACTTTCTGGGTCAAAATATCTAATTGATTCAACTTCATTATCAAAGAACTCAATCCTCACTGGATTTTCTTCCATAACAGGATAGATATCAATAATATAACCACGTTCGGCATATTCACCTGTTTTAGAGGTAATGGATTCTCTTGTATAACCAATAAAATTTAATTTTTTAACTAAATCTTCTCTATCAAGAGTCATACCCTTTTTTATCTTAAAAATTTCTTTTTTAAACGCAGTTTTTAAAGGCATAAATTCTAAGGCAGCATCAATATTACATACTAAGATATCTATCTTACCTTTAATTAGGTCATTAATGGTTTCAAGTTTAGCTATCTCTAGTTCAGGAGAAGAAGAAAGAGCTTCACTAGAAACAAAATCATCCGTATAGATAGCACCAACTTTATCATAAAAGGCACTTAAAGAATTATATAACCTAGTAGTTTCAAAAATAGATGAAGTAATAATAACAATACTTGGATATTTTTTAATTAACTGAACGGCAAAAAGAGCAAATATATCATCGCTCTTTGTTAAAATCGTTTTATTTTCATAATTATTTTCATTTACTAAGTTAATTAATTCTTTCATTTTAATTATATTCACTCATTAACTCTTCAAAGCTTTCAAAGGGAAAACTTTCCATAATATCCATAACTTTATCTTGAATAGCGTTAAGGGCGTCGTTTTCACTTTTACTAAACTTTCCTAAAACAAAGTCTACTTGATTATCAAAGTCATGGCCAATACCTATCTTAAGCCTTTTATATTCTTGTGTTCCTAGATGCTTTTCAATATCTTTAAGACCATTATGACCAGCGCTACTACCTTTTTGACGAAGTCTAATTTTAGCAAGAGGCAGTGATAAATCATCACAAATAATAAGAATATTTTCCGTTGGTATTTTATAAAAATTCGCTACAAGCCTAACAGCTTCCCCAGATAAATTCATATATGTTTGAGGTTTAATTAAAATAACTCTTTCCTTATTAAACTCTAGGTCATAAATATGCGATTTAAATTTACTTTTATAATCAGTTAAAGGAATGCCATGTTTTTCTAAAAATAAATCAATAAATCTAAAACCTATATTATGTCTTGTATTATCATATTTTTTTTCTGGATTACCAAGTCCTACAATTAAATACATCCTTTAACCACAAATCAATAATTAATTGATTTTTCCTTTCTCTAGTAAATATTTTTTATATACATCACTCTTACTAATGCCGAGGTCTTCTGCTACTTTTTTCATCGCTTCTTTTTGACTTAAACCTTCTTCTTCATACATCTTAATATGATTAATGATATTTAAATTTTTAAAGTCAATTGTGTCCTTATTACCTTCAACAACAACTACAAATTCTCCTTTTAATACAATATCTTCATTTAAGATGCTTTCTAGATTACCGTAATAATAGGTTTCATAAATTTTAGATATTTCTCTAGCAATAGCGATTTTCCTTGGTCCTAAAACCTCTAAAAGTATTTGAAGCTTTTCTATTAACTCATGAGGGCTCATATAAAATATTAAGGTATAAGGCATAATTTTTAAAGCTTCAAGTGTCTTTTTGACATCACCTTTTTTACCATGTAAAAAGCCGTAGAAAAAGAAATGCTCCGCATCTAGTCCCGATGCTACAAGCGCAGGAACAAAAGCACTAGGCCCAGGAAGAGCTGATACTTTATAATTATGTTTGATAAGTTCTGCAATAATAATACTACCAGGATCAGATATAACAGGCATTCCTCTATCAGTTGTTAATGCTAAGGTATTACCTTCCTCTAGTAGTTTAAGGGCATAATCAATTCTAGAAGTTTCATTAAACTTATGTAAGCTAACTAGTTTTTTAAAAGGTATATCTAAGGCTTTTAATAAATCCTGCATTACCCTAGTATCTTCACATAGAATAATATCGACTTTTTCTAAAGTATTAATAACTCTTTGACTTACATCTTCTAAATTACCAATTGGGGTTGGTACAACATATAAATTTATATTATCTTTCATAATTATCTCCAAAGTACTTCTTAATAATATTCGGCTTATAAGATCCATCATTGTTATTTATCACAAGAGGAAATAGAACATTCATTTCTTTTAATGCACCCTGTTTTATTTCACATAAAAACATCGTACTAGGTTCATTATCTTTAGTATGTACAAAACATATTTTTTTAATGCTTAAATCTTTCTTCTTAAGCAAAGTTAATAACTCATTTAACCTATTAGTCCTGTGTACTAAATAAAAAGAGCCTCTTAATGACATGTGGTTTTTTACAATAGATAAAAGTGTTTCTAGATCAAGTTCTTCTTCATATCTAGCAATATTTCTTTTGGTATTAAGGCTTTCTCTCCCGCTTCCTTTTTTAAAGAAAGGTGGATTACAAATAATATTATCAAATTTAGTAAAATTATATTTATCTATATTTTTAATATCATCGTTAATAAGATTAACAGTTTCTACTTTATTATAACTAACGTTTTCTTTCGCTAATTCATAGCTTTCTTTTTGAATCTCAAAAGCAATTATTTGATTCTTTATTTCTGTTTGAATAATTAAAGGAATAACCGCATTACCTGTTCCAATATCTAGAATCTCATTATTATTACTAATGTTTTCAAGAAGAAAACGAGCTATAAGTACTGAATCTATCGAAAAATTAAAAGCCTCAGTATCTTGATAAATCTTTAAATTATAGCCTAGCAAATCATTTAGCACTATCATCTAATTCAATTACCTTATTATCGGGGGTTAAGATTTTATAAGTACCTGCTAAAACATCAGATGTTATCACCTTACATTTTTGGCCTTCATAATTAATATAAGATCCAGCAAATGGAATTTTATCACCTTTTTCTAAATATAAATCATTTTCATAAGAAAGACAGCACATAAGTCTTCCACATAAACCATTAATTTTACTAGGATTAAGAGCTAATCTTTGATTTTTAGCCATATTTATATTAATACCACTTAAATCTTTTAAAAACCTCTTGCAGCAAAGTTCTTGCCCGCATGGTCCATAACCGCCAACAAGACGAGCCTTATCTCTAACCCCAATTTGCATTAATTCAATCTTAGTTTTATATTTTTTACCTAATCTTTTAGCAAGTTCTCTAAAATCAATTCTTTGAGCAGCTGAAAAATAAATAGTAAGATAAGTCCTATCTAGATTATAATTACAATCGATTATATTCATATCAAGTTCTAGGCTATTTGCTACTTTACCTACTTCAATTATATTTTTCTTTTCTTCTATAATATTATTTTTATAATTTTGAATATCTTTATCATCAGCCTTACGAACTATAGGACTTCTATCTTCATCTGTTTCTATTAATTCAAATACTTTGCCTATATTTTCTCCATTATCCATCTTTACGATAACATAATCATTTATCTCGATATCTTTATTATCAATGTCAAATTCATACTTATTAAAGTTATTTCTAAATCTAAGTATTGCAATTTTATTCATGAGAACCTCCAAAGATATAATAATTTATTTTTTCTAGAACAATCTTAGTTTTTGTATAATTATTCACTAAATCATATGCTTTAATAAACGCTTCTTTTAATTTATTATCTTTTTCATTATGGATACATTCATTTAAAATTTGCTTAAATATATCGCCATTTTCTAGTGTATCACGCATTTCTGAATCCATTTTAATAAGAAACAACTCTTTATTTTGATAAATATTATTAACAAATTTGTTAGCAAGTTCACTCATTTTTACATCTTCAATAATTTTAACAGTAATGCATCTAGAAATAATGGTATCTAAGACCAAATATTTATTCTTAACAAGGAAAAACGCTATTACATCTTTTGGTGGTTCTTCAAGAAACTTTAGCATAATATTACTTGTAGTCGCGCTCAATTTATCAGCATCTTCAATAATATAAAATCTTAAATTTCCCTCTTTAAGACTACTTTTTTGCATATCATTTTTTAAATCAACAATATTTTCTTTTAATATAGACCTTGTATTGCTATTAATAATAGCTAAATCTTTATAATCTCCAGTAAAAACATCATTATATTTATTAGTATCATTATTAATACTGAGTAATGTTTTTACTAATTTATCTAGAGTTAAATCAATATTATTAGTTTCAACTAAATAGGCATGTTTTAATTTATCCTTAGGAATTAGATAATCTTGTTTAAAGTCTTCGAATGTATAAATCATAACTCTCTCCTATCTTCAATAGCTCTTTCAAGAGTTAAAACATCAATATATTCAATATCAGCACCAAGAGGAACGCCACTAGCTATTCTCGTAATTTTAACTGGCATATTGCTTAATAAGGTCTTTAGATATAAAGCTGTTGCTTCACCTTCTACTGATTGTTTAAAAGCTAGTATAACTTCCTTAGCATCATTTTCTTTAATTAATCTAATTAAATTATCGATACCAATATCATCTGGACCAATACCATCAAGCGGCGATATTAAAGAATTTAAAACAAAATATTTTCCTTTAAAAGAACCTAATTTTTCAAATAGAAACAAGGCTTTAGGATCATCAACAACACATAATAAGTCATTATTACGGTCTTTATCCGCACATATATAACAAACCTCTTGATCTGAATAACTATTACAATACTTACATTTTTTTATATTATTTCTCGCTTCTATAAGACTTTTAGCAAGAGTTTCAACATTAGAACTATCCATTTCTAAAACGGAAAAAGCCAGCCGTTCAGCAGTTTTTCTACCTACGCCTGGGAAAATTTGTAATGATTCAATAAGTTCAGAAATTAATTTAGGATACATTAAAATCCTGGCATCATGTTGCTATATTTACCTAATTTTGCTTCTGTATCTTTCTTAATTTTATTAATTGCGTCATTGAAAGCAATTAGCAACATGTCTTCAAGCATTTCTTTATCATCAAGTTCAACATCATCTTTAAACTTAATTTCTTTTAATTCATAGGCACCATTAATAACAACAGTTACCCATTGACTTTCCCCTTTATAATCTGTTGTTTCTAACTTCTTTTGTGATTCCATCACTTCTTTTTGCATTTTTTTTGCTTGTTGCAAAAGCGCATTCATATTCATATTAATCTATCCTTTCAACATTTTTAAACAACTTATCAAAGCTGTTTGTTTCTTCTTTTTTTGTTTCTTGTTGCTCTTTATTAACATTATTGCTTACATTCTTCTTAGCTTTTAAAGCCTTAATATAAGCTTCTTGCATATCTTTCCATTCAGTATCTGAAACAACAAGTACTTTATATTTACCTCTAAAGATTTCCTCAAATAAAGATAAATATTTACTAACATTTTTGTTAATATTACTTATTTTTTTATCATCTGATGTGAATAAAATTATAATTTCATTAGATGTAACAGCAATATCAATTTCATCTAAATCTGGCAATAACGATCCAAAATCAACATCATATTTATACTTATCTTTTTTAGACCATAGTTCAATTAAATTATTTTTAATTTCTTTACTAGCATTTTTCATACAGGAAGCCTTAAGTTCTTCAGCATCATATACTATTACTTCTTCTTTTATTTCTTTTTCTTTTAATTTAATATCAGCAGTTTCTGTAATTTGATTACTATTACCCCTTAAGTCCTTATAAATAAAGGATTTTAAGATTGCTACTGGAAAACTAGACAATTTCATTTCATTAATATATTCATTAAATTTAATTATTATAGAACAATTGTTCTCGTTAATGTTTTCACTAATCATTTTTATAGATTGTTCAAGAAGTTTTACTAAATCAATACCCGTTTTATCAATCTTATCTACATAGTTGATAAGTTCTATCTTTTTATCATCAATATACAGATCAATAAAATTATTAATATCTTGAGAACTTAAATTACCACTAACTTTAGTATAATCATCAATATTAATTTTTTTATCTTTAGCAAAGATACTTAGTTTTTCAAGCATAGAAATAGAATCTCTCATACCACCATTACTTTGTTTAGCAATTTCAGTTAGAACATCTTTATCAATATTAATCTTCTCTTCTTTAGCAATAAATGATAAACGATCAACAATGCTTTCTATACTCATTCTTTCAAATTCTACCATCATACATCTTGAAATTATTGTTTCAGGTACTTTTTCTATTTCTGTAGTAGCTAAAATAAACAATACGTGTTTAGGTGGTTCCTCAAGTGTTTTTAATAAAGCATTAAAAGCACTAGTAGAAATCATATGAAATTCATCAATTATATAAACTTTATATTTACTATCAGTAGGCATAAAATTTACTTTTTCTTTTAAGTCTCTAATGATATCAACCCCATTATGAGTAGCTCCATCAATTTCTATAATATCAAGATTATTTTCTTTAAGACAAGATTCACATTTTCCGCAAGGCTTTTCTCCATCTGATAAGCAATTAACTGCTCTAGCTAAAATACGAGCTGCACTTGTTTTACCAACGCCTCTAGGTCCATAAAAAATAATAGATTGAAGTGGTAGGTTTTTATCTAGTGAGTTTTGAAGTATTTTTACTACCGTATCTTGTCCATATATTTCGCTTAATTTTTGGGGTCTATATTTTAAATATAATGCTTCATTCATAATTACCTCATATAAATTATACTATAAATAGCCTTATAATAAAAGGAAAATAGCATTTAATATCACTTATATGTTTCACGTGAAACATATAAAAAAAGATGTAAAATATTTCCCGGGAAATATTTTTTATGGGTAGCCAAATAAACAATTAACAGATTAATATTTAAAAACTAACTTTATCAATGTTCCACGTGAAACATTAATATTAATTTTATTTCCCGGGAAATATTTTTTAGTTAATTAATAATTATAAGTGCATTTAAAATTATCTCTATAGTTTAATTATTTGATACGATTTTAAATTATTACTAAAATTACAAATAAAAGGCAAAACAAAAAACTATATAAGATAAAAGTTATTATAAATTATTTCCCGGGAAATAATTTCATCATAATATTAGCTAATTTATATTAGAATTATAATTTTGATTCATATGTTTCACGTGGAACATTACTTTTAATTTTATTGACTGGGAAATATTTTCTAACATAAGATAATTAACAATGTTAATATTTTTTATCTAAGTATTTTATATGTTCCATGTGGAACATTAGTTTAGTGTTATTTAAATTTATATCCATCCTGTCAATTTTAATTATATAGAAATAATTTATATATAAAGTTAACTGATAAAAGATGATCTTATGTTTCACGTGAAACATTATATAATCATTAAAATTTATTTAGCTTTAATAACAATAAGTATATTTAAAACCTAATTTATTCTCTTATACTTTTTTAATGTTAATAAATTAATATACTTTAATAATATTAATTTAAACACAAAGAAAACCATAATTAATGTTCCACGTGGAACATTGGTTATATTTTTTAAAATGTTAATCATAAATAAAAGAATGTTTCATGTGAAACATTCTTTTTATCTTACTAATTTATCTCAAAATATTTCCCGGGAAATATTTTGATTACTTTTGTGATGTTCCACGTGGAACATTATCTCTTAATTCTTGAAAGAAGTTTAAATATAGTTCTTTATAATCTTTAGAATATAATTCATAAAATCTAATATTGTTATCTCTAAAAAGCTTAATTACTAAATCATAACTTTTATCGTTAATTATACTGTAATATAATTCCTTTATTCCTGAATCAATAATTGCTTGAGCACACATTAAACATGGAAAAAGTGTTGTATAGAGTTTTAGATCTTTCTTATTTTTATAATCGATCTTATTAATAGCGTTAATTTCTGCATGCTCATGTATTTGCTTATTTTTTTCTCTTGTATTAAATGCTTCTGCTAATACTTGATTATGTTTGTCAGTAATAATAGCAGCGACAGGAATTTCTTCAGCTTTATATGCTTCACCTGCTAGCTCAATACATCTATGCATTATTCCTTCTTCTATATTCATAATATTTCCCTATAAAAAAAGATGCACATGAGTTCGAATCTTAAGGCTGCTACATTTCTGTCCTGACCTGGTTCGAAAATCCCTCATTGCATCTATTACATTATAGTATTTTAAATATCATCAGTCAAATTATCTTGATCTTCAATTTCATCATCTATATCTTCATCTAAAACATCAACATTAATTTCACTGTCATTATCTGATTCTGCTTTAGGTTCAATTTCATCTACTTCATTTATTAAACTAATATCTGAAACTTTTTGATTATCCTTTAATCTTATTAATCTAACACCTTGGGCATTTCTACTTAAAGTAGATATTTGATTAGTATCTAGTCTAATAATAATACCGGAATCAGTTATAATTAAGACATCATTTTCAGTATTAACTTTTCTTATAGCAACTAAGTCTCCAGTTTTATCGGTTTTGTTAATACCTTTAACACCCTTTCCACCACGGTTAGTTTGTCTAAATTCATTAATAGAAGATTTCTTACCATATCCATTTTCAGATACTAATAAGATTTCATCATCGGTTACTACAAGTTCTGCTCCAACAATTCTTTCATCTTCTTCAATATTCATACCTCTAACACCAAAGGCAGTTCTTCCACTTGTTCTAAGAGATTCTAGCTTAAAGTTAATAACCTTACCACTAGATGAAGCGATAAACAAGTTTTCATGCCCTTCAGCAATTAAAACAGTTATTAATTTATCATCATCTCTTAAACCAATAGCAATCTTACCATTAGAACGGATGTTCTTAAATTCTTCAGCTTTCGTTTTCTTAACTGTACCATTCTTAGTAATAAAGACAACATATCTATTATCTTGTTCTTGATCTACATTAATCATCGTTGTAATATTTTCTTCTTTTTCAAGAGGTAAAATGTTGATAATTGGTAATCCTTTTGATTGTCTACTAAATTCTGGAATTTCATAACCTCTAACACGGTATACTTTACCAAGGTTACTAAATAATAATAAATCTTCGTGTGTTGATAAGGAAATAATTGAATCAGTAATATCGTCAGTATTATTAGTCATCGCTCTAATACCTACGCCACCTCTATTTTGGGTTTTATAAGTATCATTACTAACTCTCTTAATATAACCATTTTTACTTAATGTAATTGTAATATTTTCTTCAGGTATAAGGCTTTCATCATCAATATAATCAATAGCTGTCATATCAATATGCGTACGTCTTTCACTACCGTATTTAGTAGCGATTTCCGCCATTTCTTCTTTAATAATATTCAATACTTTTTGTCTATCTTGAAGAATTGATTCTAATTCCTTAATTAATACTAATAAAGCATCTAGTTCTTGTTCAATCTTATCTCTTTCAAGACCAACAATACGTCTTAATTTCATTTCTAGGATAGCCTTAGCTTGAATTTCATCAAGACCAAAACGTTCGTCCATCGCTTCAATTGCTTCTTGATCATTATTAGCTTTCTTTATTAAAGCAACAATTTCATCAATATTATTAACCGCTATCTTAAGACCTTCAAGAATATGTGCTCTAGCCTGTGCTTTATCTAAATCAAACTTCGTTCTTCTAATAATAATTTCTTCTTGATATTTTAAATATTCTCTTAAGATGTCTTTTAATCCAAAAACTTTAGGTTCACCATCTAAAAGCATTAAATTGATAATACCAAAGTTTTGTTGAAGAGGAGAATGCTTATAAAGTTGATTTAAAATAACATTAGCATTAGCTTCCTTCTTAAGCTCAATAACAATACTGATACCATTACGGTTACTTTCATCTCTTAAGTCCGTAATTCCTTCAATTGTCTTGGTTTTAACTAGCTCGGCTATCTTTTTAACAAGTTCACTCTTATTAGTAGCATATGGTATTTCTGTAACAATAATTTTAGTCTTACCATTAGGCATTTCAACAATTTCAGCCTTAGACCTAATTGTGATTGATCCACGTCCTGTTTCATAAGCTTCTCTAATTCCTGAGTTTCCAAGAATTATAGCTCCAGTTGGAAAATCTGGCCCTTTTATAGTTTGCATTAACTCTTCAGTTGTAATATCAGGATTATCTATTAATTTAATACATCCTTCAATTACTTCTTTTAAGTTATGTGGAGGGATATTAGTTGCCATACCAACAGCAATACCAGTTGATCCATTAACTAAAATGTTTGGAAAACGGGCTGGTAATAAAACGGGTTCTTTTTCTTCGCCATCATAGTTAGGTACAAAATCAACTGTATCCTTATTAATATCTCTAATAAGTTCCATACTGATTTTAGACATTTTAGCTTCAGTATAACGTGCTGCCGCTGCTCCATCACCGTCAATAGACCCAAAGTTACCATGGCCATCTACTAGAGGTTCTCTATATGAGAAGTCTTGAGCCATACGAACAATAGCACTATAAATACTTGAGTCCCCATGTGGGTGATATTTCCCCATGACGTCCCCAGTAATACGTGCACTCTTTTTATAAGGACTTGATGCTACAGCACCAAGTTCATTCATACCATAGATAATACGTCTTTGTACGGGTTTTAAACCATCTCTTAAATCGGGTAAAGCCCTAGATACAATAACACTCATAGCATAATCTAGAAACGATTTTTTAATTTCTTCTGAAAAATGTAATTCTTGAAATTTATCATATTTATGTATATTTTCCATTTAATCCTCCTATATATCTAGATTTTCTACGTATTTAGCGTTTTCATCTAGGAATTTTCTTCTTGGTTCAACATCTTCACCCATTAAATCTTTAAGTACTCTTTCTGCTTCTTTAGCATCATCTAGAGTAATCTTTAATAAAATACGGTGTTCAATGTTCATAGTTGTTTCCCATAGTTGTTCAGCATCCATTTCCCCAAGACCTTTATAACGTTGGATACCAACCTTAACATTTTCGGGGAATTCTTTTAATAATTCATCTCTTTCTTCATCAGAATAAGCATATTTAACCGTTTTACCACTAGATAATTGATATAGAGGTGGTTGTGCGGCATAAATATACCCGCCTTCAATTAAAGGTCTAAAGAAACGATAAAAGAAGGTTAATAAAAGAATACGAATATGGGCTCCATCAACATCGGCATCGGTCATGATAATAATCTTATGATATCTTAATTTTTCTATATCAAAATGTTCATCAATACCTGTACCAAAAGCTGTAATCATTGACCTAATTTCTTTATTACTTAAAATTCTATCTCGTCTTGATTTCTTAACATTAAGAATCTTACCTCTTAAAGGAAGAATCGCTTGGGTCTTGCTATCACGCCCAGATTTGGCTGAACCTCCGGCTGAATCCCCTTCGACAATAAATATTTCACATTCTTCAGCGTTTTTTGAAGAACAATCTGCAAGTTTTCCTGGTAAGTTAGAAACAACTAGTGGTCCAACTCTTGTTAGTTCTCTCGCTTTTTTAGCCGCCATTCTAGCATTAGTGGCTGTTTTGGCTTTTTGGACAATTAGCTGAGCAACATCAGGATTTTCAAGTAAATATTTTTCAAAACTTTCCGAAAAAATCCTATCAACAATAGATCTTACTTCCATATTTCCAAGTTTTGTCTTTGTTTGCCCTTCAAATTGAGGATCTGGATGTTTAACGCTAACGATTAAAGTAATCCCTTCACGGACATCTTCTCCGCTAAAGCTTAAGTCTTTTTCTTTTAATAAATTATTATTGATAGCATATTTATTTAAAACTCTTGTTAAAGCTCTTTTAACACCGTCTTCATGAGTTCCACCTTCAGGCGTTACAATGTTATTAACAAAAGAGTAGATAAGTTCGTTATAGCCTTTATTATATTGAAGAGCAATTTCAACGCTGATATCGTCCATTTCCCCTTCCATATCAATAATATCTTCATGAACTAATTCTTTATCTTTATTTAAAAGCTTAATATATTCTGATATTCCGCCTTCATATTCATAAGAAACGCTTTGTTCTTTACCTGGTCTTTTATCAGTAAGACTAATTTTTAATCCTTTATTTAAAAAGGCTAACTCTTGAACTCTAACTCTTAATGTTTCATAGTCAAAAGTTGTACTTTCTTTAAAAATTTCAGGATCTGGTTTAAATCTAACCGTTGTACCATGAATATCTTCAGCTATATCTTCTAGTTTTTGAAGGCCTCCAACCGGTTTTCCACCGTTTTCAAATCTTTCAAAGAATTTACCGCCATCTCTTTCAACTGTTACTTCAAGATAAGTTGATAAAGCATTAACAACTGAGGCCCCAACACCGTGAAGACCACCAGATACTTTATAACCACCGCCACCGAATTTACCTCCAGCGTGAAGAACGGTATAAATAGTTTCTAGGGTTGATTTACCTGTTTGTTTATGAATAGAAACTGGTATACCACGCCCATTATCTTCAACTGTTACGGATTCATCATCATTAATATATATTTGAATATGATCACAGTATCCGGCTAAAGCTTCATCTATTGAGTTATCAACAATTTCCCAAACTAAATGATGAAGACCTCTAGGTCCTGTTGTTCCAATATACATCCCGGGTCTTTTACGAACAGCTTCTAGCCCTTCTAGAACCTGGATTGATGATGCATCATATTTACTTTGTACTTTATTTTCCATATTTACCTCTAATATATTTCCTCTACTTTTGCTTTATTTAAGAGCTTTTTCGATATTTTAATCGTATCATTTGAACTTATAAATACCTGGATATTCTCTCTTTTAGTTAGATAGTTAATTATTTTATTTAATCTAGTTTTATCAATTTCACTAAATAAATCATCTAAAAGAAGAGCTGGATAGTAATTATAAATACTCTTAATATATTCACACTCTGCTAATTTATAAGCTAAAAGTGCTAATTTTTGCTCTCCTTGTGATGAATATAGCTTCATTTCTAAATTATTAAATAAAAAGATTAAATCATCACGGTGTGGTCCATATAAAGAAGAACCTATCCGCATTTCCTTTTGATATATCTTATTTAAATATTTATACAGATATTCTTCATTTAATAAATCACCTTCAATACTAGACTTATAATCAATCTTGATATTACTACCAATTGTGATAAAAGGTGCTATTTCTTTCATTAATTCATTAATATGATCAATATATTCTAGCCTCACCTGATATATTATTACCATTCGACTAGCTATTTGTCTGTTTAAAATTTTTAAATAATTAACATCGGCATTACCATTGATCGAAAGTTCCTTCAAATAATCATTCTTAAGCTTAATTAAATGATTATATTCATTAAGGGTATTTAGATATTTATTTGATACCTGACTAATACTAGTATCAATTAAATTACGCCTTAATGAAGGAGCATCCCGAATAATATCATTATCTGTTGGGGCATACATTATAACTTTAAAAAGACCAATATAATTAGCTAGCCTTTTAATTTGCGTTTTATTATAAAAGGCTTTTTTACTTCTTTTATTTAGATTAATCATCATCTCATGAGTTAGTTTATCCTTTTTAAATAAACCTTTAATCATAAAATATTCACTACCAAAATGAATTAAACTCTCACTATAAATATTCTTATACGATTTAGTAAGACCAAGAACATAGATAGCTTCTAAAATGTTAGTTTTACCTACGCCATTTTTACCCACAAAAATGTTGATAGTATCCCCAAAGGTAAATGTTTTTTTCTTATAATTTCTAAAATTAACTAGTTGTAATTCACTTAAAATCATTTTTGGCCTCTTATAGATTGTTTTTGATTAATTAGCTATATTCTTAACTACCTACCAACTAGATATATTATAACACAAAAAGAAGCTAAAAACACGAAAAAAGAGCTATTTCTATCTTTTTTCGATATAGATAGAGTTAGCTCTTCGACGCATGATAGACTCTAGCTGCATAGACCTGGCTAATTGATTATTAAGAGATAATTTAGACCTATCGGATTCTATATAAGTGTTATTAGTAAAGTTTATTCTTGTTTTATTATCCCCTTTTTCAATACTTTTAACATAATTATAATTAATCCATGCACATTCTTCGTCTAAACTAGATCTTGTTGGAAAGAAAATAATACCAGCTCCTTCATGGATAATAATTGGTATCTTATAAGAAGAATTAAGCATCTTTTTACCAGCATTATATCTTCCTTTATAAGTGCTTCCATAGAACCTACAGTTATAATCCATTAATTTATAAGCATTTTCTAAAACGATAATTTCTCTTTCTATTTCTATAACTTTTGTCTTATAAAAACTAACTGGTACAATAGCCATGGTCTCTTCATTTATTTCATATTCTTTCATTTATTTTAACCCCCTTTTTTCGAAATAAATTATGGCTAGTATACCATTATATTTTCATAATTTTTTTTAATTTTAAAGACTTTTTTAAATTTTAGACGATAATTAACATAAAAAAAGAGGAATTCTCCTCTTTAACTACGTCTTGGTAAAACTAAATGACTTAAATTATTGTTTTCGATATCACTTAAAACGATTGGTTTAGAGTTACTTACAAATTGTAGTAAAATCTTTTCTGATTTAAATGATGCTAGTGATTCAAGCATAAATTTAGATGAGAAAGTAATTTTAAAGTCATCATATTTTTTATCAAGTTCTATTTCTTGGTAAGCCCTTCCTACTTCTTGTGAATCTAAAGTAAAGCTCATCTTATTATCTTTTATTTCTAAAGCTACGACACTATGTTCTTCATCTTTTATAAGGATACTAACCATTTCAATAGCTTTATATAATTTATTCACATCAATGTTGATATCTAAAATAAAATCGGTAGGAAATAGATTACTTACTTCTGGATATGACCCATTAATAAGTCTTGTTTCAAAAACAAAGTTAGCATATTCTGCTATTAAACGGTTATCAAAGAAACTAAACTTAATCTTTTCATCATTATCAGCAATCAAATTAAGTAATTCTTGAGCATTAGTCTTAGGAAGTGTTACATTAACAGTATCTTTAATATTATTATCTAGTTTGATATATCTTCTAGCTAAGCGGTAAGAGTCTGTTGCGCATAACTGCATAATATTACCAGTAATTTTAATATTAATACCTGTTATTACCGGTCTATCTTCTTCTAAAGATGTCGCAAATGCTATTTGTTTAATTGCTTCTTTAAATTCAGATCCTGGTACTTCAATCTTTTTATCTTTAGTTTCTAAGTTAACATCAGGATATTCTTTAACAGAGATACCATTTAAATTAAAGATACTCTTTCCAGCAGATATTAATATTTTATAATCATCTAATACTTCAATACTAATTGATTCACTTGGTGTCTTACTAACAATTTCTTGAAAATATTTAGCCGTTATTAAGGCATTACCTTCTTCTTCAATCATCATATCATCATTTTTCTTAATAAAAGCTTTTATTGCTATATCACCATTATATCCAAGTAATGTTAATCCGGTATTATCTAAACTTAGTTTTACTGATGATAATGCTGGATCAAATGCTTTACCAGATATAGCTCTCGTTACTTTATTTAAATTATTTAATAATAAATTTTTCTTAATTGTTATTTTCATATATACTCCTCTTTTTATTTATTGTTATTATAGGTGTTAATTATGTGGATATCTTCCTTTTAGTATGAAAATTAAGGATAATCTATACACATATAGTTCACACTATTAACAATTAAATATCCCTTTCTATTTTTTCAATTGCTTTAGCTAGTTCTTTGGATTTTTTAATATCAGAACTTATCTTATTACAAGCATGAATAACAGTTGAATGATCTCTTCCACCAAACTCACTACCAATCTTAGGAAGCGTTTCATCAGTATGTTTTCTTGCTAAATACATGGCTACTTGCCTAGGATATGCAATTGTTGCTACTCTCTTTTTAGACTTCATATCGTCAACTGTAATTTTATAGTAGTTAGCAACTATCTTTTGGATTCTGGTAATATTATTTTTATCAGATGTTCCTTTGTTAATAAAATCTTTTAAAGCACTAATGGCGGTAGCTAGGTTAATTTCTTCACTCATCATCGTGGCATAAGCATAAAGTCTAGTGATAGCTCCTTCTAGAATTCTGACGTTACCTGAAATATTATTAGCCATATAATCAATGACATCATCAGGAATATCCCCTAGTTTTTCCCATCTAATCTTACTTTTAATAATATTGCGCCTAAGTTCAAAATCAGGTGGTGAGATATCAACAATTAAGCCCCAAGAGAACCTTGTTTTCAGTCTATCTTCAAGTTTTGCTAAGTCTTTTGGTGAAGAATCTGATGAAATAATAATTTGTTTTTCCTCATTATAAAGGTTAGTAAAGGTTTGAAAGAATTCTTTTTGGGTTTCTTTAGCATTACCTAAAAACTGAATATCATCAATAATTAAAACATCAATATCGCGGTATTTTTTCTTAAAGTGATCAATACTCGAAAAATTACTTTCCCCGTTTACCCTTCTACTAGTCATAACAAAGTCATTTTTAAATTCTTCACTTGTGACATAAAGGACTTTCTTATCACTGTGTTCACATATGTAATTACCTATCGCATGCATTAGATGGGTTTTACCAAGCCCGCTATTACCATATATAAATAAAGGATTATAAAATTTACCAGGGTTCTTCGCCACATTTAAAGCTGATCCTTGCGCAAACCTATTACTATCCCCAACGACAAAGCTATCAAAACTATATCTTTTTATTAATCCCGTATCTTCATACTTATTAATTTCTAATATTTCCTTATTAAATATTTCTTCTTTAGTCGTTTCTTCTTTTTGGACTTTATCTTTTTCCGTTATTAAATGTACTTCTAAATCTTCATCAAGTTCATCGCGGATGATACTAGCAATAAGCTTTTCATAGCTTTCACTTTGCATTTTACTTAGACGGTACTTAAGAATGATAAGCATCTCTTCTTCATCCATATCATAGATATAAGCTTCATCAAACCAAGTTTTAATTGTGGTATCTGTTACTTCAGATTTTAATTTATCTAAAATACGATCCCAAAGTTCATTATATTGGTCCAAGTAAATCACCCCCTATGGCTATATATATAGTATCAAAAATTGTGGATTAATTAAAGCAAAAAGCTTATAAACTAGATATCAACAGATTATACACAAACTTATCAACACTCAATTTATTTAGTTATCTATCATAAACGAAGTTATCCACATTATCAACATTTTTTTATTAACTAGTGCTTTTACTTATCAACGTGATTGTTAATATGTTAATATCTAGAAAATTGTGTATAATTGAATAGAGGTCTTTATGAAAAATTATAAACTTATTTTAATATCTATTTTAACCCTATTATTTATGTTATTAGGAGTTCTTATTTCTTTAAGTATCCGTAATATTAAATATCTTTTAATTAAAGAAAAGAGAATTACCCATTTAGCTCGCAAGATAGATGGTGATATTAGGTATTTTAGTCCTAAGATGCTAGTTACTAACAAATATGTTTATAAGATTAATTTAAATAAGAATAAAGATAATTGTTATCCACTAGACTTAAGAGGTAAGTATTATTATAAGGAATATCATCTTAATGATATTATTACGTTAATTAGTTTTGATAAAGAAATATTATGGGCTAATTACTGTGAAATAGCGAAAAAAGATTATTTCTATAATTATTGTAACCCAAAAACAAATAAAGAAATATATACTAATCCTTATAATTATCTATACAATATAAAATATACGAATTACTTAAAAGATACTTTTGATAAACATCATATTGTTATGGATAAAGATTATATTAAGGTTATTAATTTAGAAATAGTAAATAAGGAACAACCAGGTACCTTTAAGTATAAGGGTCTTATATATAAGGAAGAGATATACAAAATAACAAATAATTTTCATCTAGAAAATATAGATTTAATTTATAAAAGCAGATTAGATAGAAAAGAAAAATATTTAATTATTAGTAATAATAGGGTATATAAAGTAATAAAAAATAAGGATACTTATAAATTAATAGAAGATTCCTACTATAATAATAAGGATATAAAAGCCTTAAATTATGGTATTTATGATCATAAGGAAGGACAGTTTTATTTAGATAAAGATAATAATGTTTATTTTAGAAAGATATTTCAATTGACTTAGGGCTATAAGTAAAGTATAATAACTTAGAATTAATTTTGGAGGTGATAAAGATGAAAAGAACTTTTCAACCAAACAAACGTAGAAGGAAAAAGGCTCATGGTTTCTTTGCAAGAAGCAAATCAGTTTTAAATAAAAGACGTGCTAAGGGCCGCAAAAAACTTTCAGTTTAGGCAAACGAAATCACTTTTTGGAAGTGATTTTTTTTGGAGGTTTATGAATCGCAAGCATACGGTTAAGAAAAACGAAGAGTTTAAAGTAGTGATAAACAAGGGGAAGCGTAAGCATTGTCCTTATTTTTCCATGTATAAATATTTAAATCGAAATAACGAAGATTATCGTTTTGGTATTAGTGTTTCTAAAAAGCTCGGGAATGCCGTAACACGTAATCGGGCTAAACGCATTATGAGAGAGATTATTCATAAATATAAAGATTACTATCAAAATAACGAAGATTATATTATAATAATAAGGAAAGATTTTATTAATGCGTCTTTTTCTAATATAGATGAGGCTTTTCTAAATATCTTAAATGCGTTAAATAAAGGAGCACGTAATGAAAAAAAATAAATTAAGAATACTAATACTATTATTAGTTATATCTCTTCTAGGTGGATGTACTAAATATATGAAGGATGGTAAGAACCCGGTTGTTAATCCGAAGACAGGGCAAAGGCTTGTGGAAAATATTTTATGTCAGCCTAGTGATAAAGAATCAATCAAAATATATAAAGACAAAAAAGTTGATATTGATAAACTTAAGAAATGTTCAGAGTTCACCCCATTTAACTCCGAATATGAAGGTTTAGGTAATCAATTATTTGTTAAACCACTATCATGGTTAATTATTAAAATTGGATCTATTTTTAAGAGTTATGGTCTTGGTTTAATAATTGTTACAATCTTAATTAGATTAATGCTTTTACCAATAACTATTAAAAGTCAAAAACAAGGTAAGAAACTACAAGAAATGCAACCTGAAATTCAAAAGATTGATAAGAAATATGAAGGTAAAAATGATACTAAGAGTATGCAAGATAAAGGTCTTGAACTTACAATGCTGTATCAAAAGAATAAGATTAATCCATTTGCTGCCATTATGACCCCAATTTTTCAAATAATTATTCTCTTTGCGTTCTTTGAAGCTATCCAAAGGGTACCCGCCATTTTTGAAGATACTTTCTTAATCTTTGATATGGCTAAGACGCCAGCACAAGCTTTAAAACATGGAAATTCTCTATATCTTCTATTAACAGCACTAAACATTGTGATTACTTATTATAGTTTTAAATCTTTACCAAACCCTGATCCAAATGCCAGTGGTAATAAGATGGCTCGAATGATGGTATTATTTATTGGATTTACATCACTATTTATGCCAACAGCCTTAAATTTATACTGGATAACATCTTCTCTTGTTGCTATACTTCAAACAGCTATCTTAAATAAGGAAGAAAAAAATCCAAAGGTTAAGGGAGGTAAGAAATGAAAGAGTATATTTACGAAGGTAAAACAGAAGACGAAGCCTTAAATCTAGCTTTATATGAACTTAATTTAACTAAAGATAATATCTTTTATAAGGTTAAAGAAGAAAAAAAGGGCCTATTTAAAGCTAAAAAATATGAGGTCATTATAACTAAAAAAGAAGATTATATTAATGAAATAAAAGATATTCTTATCGATATTTTAGATAAAATGGGTATTAAAGATATAAAGTTAGAAGTTCTTAAAAATGATGAACATATCTATATTAATATCTTTGCGGAAGATGAGTATAAACCTATCCTTATTGGCAAAGGCGGTAAGAACTTAGCAGCTTTAAATCAAATAATTAGGCAAATGCTTAATAATATGGGGGTTAATTTAAAAGTTAATATTGATACTGGATCTTATAAAAAGGCTAGAGAAAGAAGAATAGCTTCTCTTGCTAGGAAACTTGCTAGAGATGTAGTTCGCACCAAAGTTGAAGTTACTATGGATCCAATGAATTCCTATGAAAGACGTATAGTCCATAACGCTTTAAGTAATAATAAATATGTTATAACTGAATCAGTAGGAGTTGATCCAGATAGAAAAGTTGTTATAAAACTTAAAGAGGAAGAATAATCCTCTTTTTTAGTTTAGAAAGGAAAAGATTATGAATGATACAATCGTTGCTATTTCAACTAGTTTAGGACCTGGTGCTATATCAATCGTGCGTTTAAGCGGAAGTGATGCGATAAGGATAGCTAGTGAAATATATAAAGGTAAAGATTTAGGAAAAGTTAGTAGTCATACGATTAATTATGGTCATATTTATGATGATGCTAGATTAGTAGATGAAGTCTTATTAAGTCTTATGAAAGCTCCAAAAACTTATACTGGTGAAGATATTGTAGAAATCAACTGTCACGGGGGAGTTATCTCAACAAAAGAAATATTATCTTTATGTCTATTAAAAGGCGCCCGCCTTGCAGAAAAGGGTGAATTTACAAGACGTGCTTATGAAAACGGGAAGATTGATTTAATCCAGGCTGAAGCTATTTCTGATTTACTAGAAGCTGACACAACCGTTTTAAAAAATGTATCACTTAATAATCTTAACGGAAAACTTAGTAAATTAATTAATGAATATCGTAAGTCAATTGCTGATTTAATTACGCAAATTGAAGTAAATATCGATTATCCTGAATATGAAGATATTGAAGTCGTAACAAAAGAAGAAATTAAAGAAAAGATGATAGGTATTAGAAGGAATATTGAAAATCTACTAAGTACATCAAAAAATTCTAAACTAATTAAAAATGGTATTAATACTTTAATTATTGGAAGACCTAATGTTGGGAAGTCTTCTATATTAAATAAATTACTAGAAGAAGAAAAAGCTATTGTTACGAATATTCCAGGTACAACCAGAGATATTGTTGAAGGAAGTTTAACTCTTGAAGGCTTTAAATTGAATCTTTTAGATACCGCAGGAATTAGAGAAACTGATGATATTATCGAGCAAATCGGGGTTGATAAATCTTTATCTTATATTGATGAAAGTGACCTTGTTATCTTAGTATTAAATAATAATGAAGAGCTTTCTCTAGATGATAAAGAGTTACTAAATAAAACAAAAGATAAAAAGCGTATAATTGTTATTAATAAAGATGATTTAGAAACAAAGATTAAATTAGAAGGGGAAGACTATATTAAGATTAATACTTTAGATCATAAGGGTATAGATAAACTAAAAAATAAAATAATTGAACTATTTAATCTTAATCAAATTGAAGCTAGTGATGATCTTCAGATGGTTAATGTAAGACAAGAAACAAAACTTCGTGAAGCACTAGACCTTGTTTATAATATTGAAAGAGGGCTAGAAGATGATATCTATATTGATATGCTAGAAATTGATCTAAAAAGAATTTGGGATATCCTTGGAGAAATCATTGGTAAAACATATCATGATGAAATAATTGATGAAATTTTCTCAAGGTTTTGTCTTGGAAAGTAGGTAAAGATGAATGCAAAAATAATTGTTGTTGGAGGAGGTCATGCCGGCTGTGAAGCAGCTCTTGCATCTGCTAGGCTTGGTAAAAAGACGCTTCTAATTACATCTAATATAAAAAATATTGCTGATACGCCTTGTAATCCATCAATTGGAGGTTCAGCTAAAGGAACAGTCGTTAGAGAAATTGATGCTTTAGGCGGTGAAATGGCTAAAAATACGGATAAGTCTCTATTGCAATTAAAATATCTTAATACAAAAAAAGGCCCAGCTGTTAGAGCTTTACGAGGTCAAATAGATAAGGTCGAATATAAGAAAAATATGCTTGAAACGCTTCAAAATCAAGAAAATCTAAGTATTAGAGAATGCATGATTGAAGACCTTTTAATTGATAATAAGACTTGCAAAGGCGTTATTGATGAAAAAGGTGAAGTAATAAAAGGTGAAAAAGTTATTCTAACAACAGGAACTTATTTAAAAGCTAATGTTTTAATTGGTGCTAAAAATATTCCAAGCGGACCATCCGGTGAAAAAAGATCTAATAGTTTATCTGATAAACTAAAAGAACTAGGATTTACCATTAAAAGATTAAAAACGGGTACGCCTCCAAGATTAAGTAGAGACTCGATTAATTTTGAGGAAACGATGGTTCAAGAAGGGGATAAAAAAAAGTTATCTTTTTCCTTTAATAAAAAAGCCACATATGATGTTTATAAACAAATACCATGCTACTTAACTTATACTAATGAAACATGTCATGACCTTATTAATAAACATTTAAACGAATCAAGTATGTATGGCGGGTATGTTGAAGGCGTTGGACCTCGTTACTGCCCATCTATCGAAGATAAAGTTGTTCGTTTTAAAGAAAGAGATAGACACCAACTATTTTTAGAACCCGAAAGTATTCATTATGATGATATCTATGTTCAAGGTTTATCAACTTCGCTTCCTGAATATGTCCAAGAAATGCTGGTTAAATCGATTAAAGGCCTAGAAAACGCCGTTATTAAAAAATATGCCTATGCGATTGAATATGACGCGATTGATTCAAGACAGTTATATTTAAGTTTAGAGACAAGGATTATTAAAAACCTTTATACCGCTGGTCAAATTAACGGTACGAGTGGTTATGAAGAAGCTGCCTGCCAAGGTTTAATCGCGGGAATTAATGCGAGTTTAGCACTTGATAATAAAGAACCAATAATTTTAAAAAGAAGTGATGCTTATATTGGTGTTTTAATTGATGACTTAGTAACAAAAGGAGTAATTGACCCTTACAGGCTTTTAACATCAAGGTCTGAATACCGTTTAATCTTAAGAAGTGATAATGCTGATTTAAGATTAACCGAAATAGGAAGAAGTGTCGGACTAGTAACTGATGAAGATTATCAAAGATTTCTCGATAAAAAGAAGAAAATAGAAGAAATAACCATATTCCTAAAAGAAAATAGAATGAAGCCAAGCGCGGAATCAGATGCCTTTTTAGATAGTAATAATTCATCAAGGTTAAACTCTGGTATTAGTTTATTTGATCTATTAAAAAGACCTGAAATAAAAATTAGAGATTTATTTACTTTATATAATATTGAAGCAGATGATGAAATTATCGATGAAATCGAAACGAATATTAAATATGAAGGTTATATTAAAAAAGAAGCTAGGGAAATCGAAAAGATGCTAGCACTTGAAAAGAAACAAATACCTGTTAATTTTGATTATCAAAAGGTACCAAATCTTGCTAGTGAAGCTCGTCAAAAACTAGATGAAGTAAGACCTGAAAACCTAGGTCAAGCTCTACGTATAAGTGGAGTTAATCCAGCAGATATTAATATTTTAAGTTTTTATTTAAAAAGAGGTCATCATGAATAAGGAAACTTTTATTAAAGAAGTAGAAAAACTTGGTATTGAAATAACACCTTTTATGTTAAAACAGCTAGATATTTATTATCATTTCCTTGTAGAATATAACGAAAAAGTTAACCTAACGAATATTACTAAGGAAGAAGATGTATATTTAAAGCATTTTTACGATAGTATTACCGTTATCAAAGCACATAATTTAGAAGGAAAGACCTTAGTAGATGTTGGAACAGGGGCTGGTTTTCCTGGAATTGTCCTTAAAATAATGGTACCGAGCCTAAAACTTACCTTAGTAGATTCACTAAATAAAAGAATTATCTTTTTAAATGAGTTAATAAAAAAACTTGATCTTCAAGAAGTTGAAACAGTCCATGCTCGCTTTGAAGAATACAGTTTAGTAAAAGAAGAAGCATTTGACTATGTAACGGCAAGAGCAGTTTCTAATATTAGCTTTTTAGCTGAAGCTACAGTAAGACTTCTAAAAGTCGGAGGAAGCCTTATCTTAATGCGAGGCTCTAACGACTATATAAAAGAAGATAGAGAAAAACTATTAAAAGCATTAAATCTAAAACTTAAAAGTACTGATGAGTTCCTTCTTCCGGTTGAAAGCTCTAAGAGAACTATTATTACTTTAGAAAAGCTAGCTAAAACAAATAAAAAATATCCTAGAAAATTAAATGAAATGAAAAGTAAGCCTCTTTAAAAAAGAAAATCTTTGAAAAGAGGCTCTTTTTCTTTTAAAAAAATAAATAGTATGCTATTATTTTTATAAGAGTAAAAATATAAAGAGGGGTTTATGGATAATAAAGAGGTCGTAACACGTATATCACTTGAAGATATAATTCCCAACCGGTTTCAGCCGCGGGAAGTTTTTAACGAGCAAGCATTAAAAGAATTAGCCGTATCAATTCAGCAACATGGAGTTATCCAGCCAATTATTGTAAGACCACTTGGCTCTAAATTTGAAATAATCGCTGGAGAACGTCGCTTTAAAGCATCAACGATGGCTGGAGTAAAAGATATACCAGCTATTATTCGAACTCTTGATGATAAGAAGGCCTCAAAAATAGCGCTACTTGAAAACTTACAACGTCAGGATTTAACGGCTATTGAAGAAGCTCGGACTTATCAAACTATTTTAAGACTAGATGATATGACCCAGGCTGAACTTGCTAGGACGATGGGGAAGAGTCAAGCCTCAGTATCAAATAAATTAAGACTTTTAAGCTTACCTGAAGAAGTTCAAGAAGCTTTATTAAAAAAAGAAATATCTGAAAGGCACGCTAGAGCACTTATTCCAGTTGAACCAAGAGAAAGACAGTTAGAACTTTTACACCGTATCATTAATGAACGTATGACAGTTAGGTCTTTAAATAAAATTATTAATAATAAGGAAGAAGCCTCTAGTAATGAAGCTGCAAGTGAAGAGACAACTAGTGCAGCAGTAAAAGAATTAAAGGGAGAAGAAAATATGAATGCAGGAATGGATTTTAGAAATTTAGCACCTAGTAACGATTTAGGTTTACCAGCAGGTTCTGGAAACGTAACAGTTCCAATGAATGATAGTGGCATGAATGAAGCTGCTAGCGAAAGTTATCAAGCTTATCCAAATACTAATATGAGCGGAGCTGCTGGACTAGATATGCTTAAAAATGAAAATGCTGAAATAGCAAGTTATGGGGTAGCTTCACCTATGGAAAGTTATCAAAGTACTCCAGTTATGCCTGCTGAATATAATACTCCTTCTCCAACGGTGCACCGCTTTGAACCAACATCTCCTGTTCAAAATGAGGCAGTTAGTACTCAGCCGATAACAAGTATTAATCCTTTTGAAAATAATCAAGAGCCACGTTATGAAAGCTTAAGTCCAAATCCTCATATGATGCCTGAAGAATCAGAAAGCATTAATCCATTAAGAGAAGAAAGACCTATGCCATCAATAGCAAGACCTCAAATGGCTAGAACTAGTATTTCTAAAAATATTGAAACACCTAATGATGATGTGAAAGCTATTATCCAGTCTAATGATTTTCGTTATGCTATTTTAGCTATTAATAATATAGCTCAAGATCTAGCTGGAAAAGGTATAATTGTTGAACAAGATAAAAAAACTTTCTCTGATCATTTAGAAATAAAACTAACCTTTAGAAAATAAATTTAAAACACCTTGGCGGTGTTTTTTTAGTTTTAAAACTCCTAAATATTTGGTATTATATTAAGTGATACAGGAGGAGCCGATGGGGAAAGTAATATCTTTAGTAAATCAAAAAGGTGGTGTAGGAAAAACAACGACAAGTATTAATTTAGCGGCATCTCTTGCTGTACTTGGTAGGAGAGTCTTATTAATTGATTTCGACCCTCAAGGTAACGCCACAACTGGACTTGGTATAAATAAGTCAAAAGTTATGTATACAGTTTATGATTTACTTACTGATAAAGCTTCTATGCAAGAAGCTATTATTAAAACAGCTTATAAAAGACTTGATATGGTAACAGCTAATACAAACCTTTCAGGAGCAGAAGCTGAAATGATACAAAGAACCTATATTGATCCAACCTTTAACAAAAGTATGCAGTTAAAAAGTAAAATTGATACAGTTAGAGATAAATATGACTATATTATTATTGATTGTCCTCCTTCTCTTGGATTAATTACAATTAATGCCCTAAATGCTTCTGACTCGATAATTATTCCAGTTCAATGTGAGTTCTATGCTCTTGAAGGAATACTTCAAATATTAAATACCGTTAATATGGTCAGAACTAACTTTAAACATAATGTAGAAATAGAAGGAGCCCTTCTTACTATGCTTGATGCTAGAACTAATCTAGGTATTGAAATAGTGGAAGAAGTTAGATCTCATTTTAAGGAAAAAGTTTATAATACGATAATTCCCAGGATGATTAAATTAACAGAAGCTCCATCTCACGGGAAACCCATTGTAGCGTATGACCCAAAATGTAAAGGCACTGAAGCCTATTTAAATTTAGCTAAGGAAGTGATTGAAAGAAATGAAAGAAAATAATAAAAGAAGAGCATTAGGTAAAGGCTTAGAAGAACTTTTTTCTAATGACTTATTAAGCTTTGATAATATTGAAGAAACCATAGTTAATGAAGCTAAAGAAAGTGATGTTGTGGAACTTGATATTAATGAATTAAGACCTAACCCTTATCAGCCTCGTAAAGTTTTTGATGAAGAAAAATTAAAGGAACTAGCTGAATCAATTAAAGTTCATGGTGTTATTCAGCCCATTATCGTTAAGAAAAGTACGGTTAGAGGCTATGAAATAATCGCTGGAGAGCGCCGGGTTAAAGCTAGTAAAATAGCGGGTCTAACTAAAGTTCCGGCTATTATTAAAGATTTTAATGAACAATTAATGATGGAAATATCTCTGCTTGAAAACCTTCAAAGGGAAGATTTAAACCCAATTGAAGAAGCTTTAGCATACCAAAATTTATTAAATCACTTAAATTTAACCCAAGAAGAACTAGCTAAAAGACTAGGTAAATCTAGGCCTCATATTACTAATATGATTGGTATTTTACGTCTTCCTGAAAAGGTTAGAGTTATGCTTGAAGAAGGAAAACTTTCTTATTCTCAAGCACGTACTATTTCTAAATTATCAAGTGAAGAAGAAATGATTGAACTAGCAGAAAAAACTCTTACTGATAGCCTTAATACTCGTGAAATAGAAAAGAAAACCCAAGAAATAAAAAATCCAGAAAAGAAGAAAATTAATGCTGAATATAAAGCTTTAGAAGAAAAATTATCTGATTACTTTGGTACTAAAGTTAAGATAGGTAAGAAGAAAATTGAAATTAATTATAATAATACCCCAGATTTAAATCGTATTCTTGAAATTCTAAATATTGGGGATTAAGATGGATAAGATTAATGTATTTTTAACAAGTGACTCTTTTACTAAGTTATTAACAGTTATTATTTATATTTTAATAGCTTTACTGGTTTTTAATTCGATTAAATTCCTATTAACTAAAATTGCTACTCGTAAAACGTCTAAGCAACACCAAACTGTTTTAAAAATTATAAGAGATGGCGCTAAAATTATTATTCTTTTCTTTTTAGTTGTTGCTAGTTTAACGGTATATGGTATTGATGTTACCAAGATTCTAGCCGGACTTGGAGTTATCTCTTTAGTTGCAGGGCTTGCTCTTCAAGATTTATTAAAGGACTTAATTGCAGGGTTTTCTATTATTTTAGAAGACTATTTTGCTATTGGGGATGTGATTACTCTTAATGATTTTAAAGGAGAAGTAATATCACTTGGTATTAAGTCTACTAAAGTTAAGTCTTTTAATGGTTCTATCTTAATGATTAATAATAGAGAAATTAATAAGGTAATTAACCATTCAAGAGAAAATACCTTAGGTATAGTTAATATTCTTATTTCTAATGACGAAAAAGCAAGTATGGTTATAGATATTATTGAAGATGCTCTTAATCATTTTGAACTCGGTAATAGTTTTATTAATAAACCTGAATGTATTGGTATTACTAATTTATCAGAAAATTATAATGAATATCGTATTATCTTTTTAGCTAAACCTGAAGAACATTATGCAGCTGAAAGAGATATTAGAAAGATAGTTAGTAATTATTTAATTGATGCTAAAATTAAGATGCCAACGATGAGGTATGATAATGAAAGAGTATAATTTAGGCTCTATCCTAACTCTTAAAAAGAAACATCCATGTGGTTCATCCGATTTTGAAGTTATTAGAGTCGGAGCCGATATTAAAATTAAATGTCTAACATGTGGAAGAATTATTATGCTTGATAGACAAGATTTAAATAAAAGAATAAAAAGTATTAAAAACAAGGAGTAAATATGAAATTTAAAAAGAAAAAACGTTTGCGTAAGTTTAATATTCATCCGGTAACGGTTATTTTTCTAATGATGATTTTTACCATTATCCTTAGTTTTATCTTATCTAAATTAGGGGTTGGAGCTAGTTATAAAGTGGTTAATCCATATACTTATGAACTTGAAACAAAGACATTCTATATTAAGAATATGCTTTCTTTTAGTGGTTTTAAATATCTAATAACTAATAGCTTTACTAACTTGCAACTATTTAAACCGCTAGCCACTCTTTTAATTGTGTTAATTGGTTTAAGTGTTGCGCATGCATCAGGTTTAATTAACTCTTTTATTCGAAGGGTAACATCCAAAATAGATAATCGTTTTCTTACTTTTATCATTATTTTTCTAGGTATAACAGGAACTATTATTAATGATGCCATCTATGTTATTTTAATACCGCTTTCTGCTTTAATATTTCTAGCTAATAAAAGAAGTCCTATTCTTGGGATTGTTACAGCTTTTTGTGGAACGGCTTTTGGTTATGGAACGGCTTTATTTGTTGGAACAGTTGAATTAAAGCTTACGAAGATGACGCATCTAGCAACATATATTGGTGATAAAACGGAATCTATGCATATTGCGCTGCTTTCTAATATTTATATTATGATACCAATAACTATTTTACTTTCTTTAATTGGTACTTATATTGTTGAAAGTTTAATTGTTAAAATTGTTGGCCGTTATAAACTTAATGATGAGATCTTATCCCTTACGAAAGAAGTGGATGTTGAAGCTATTAAGGAAGCTGCAGATGCTGAAAAAGAACATTTAAAACAAGACTTATATGACCGTCGAGGTTTAATAAAAGCTACGATTGCCGCTTTTATAGTTATTGCTATCTTTATATACATGATTATTCCAGATCTACCACTTTCGGGTATGCTTCTAGATAAAAATGAAAGTTCTTATGTTAATCAATTATTTGGATCATCATCGCATTTCCAAGATGGATTTACCGTAATGATCATGCTTTTATTTATGATTACGGGTATTGTTTATGGTATATCTAGTAAATCAATTAAAAGCGATAAAGAATTACTTAATAAAGTTGCTATTTATTTAAAAGACGTGGGTATTATTGTTTTTAGTATTTTTATTTATACTTTATTTATCTATACTTTTAATGAAAGTAATATTGGACTGGTTATAACATGCTGGGGCGTTAAACTTCTAGAACTATTAAACTTTAAAGGAGCAGCTCTTGTTGTTATATCAATGCTTATTATTGCAATTACTGGCTTTTTTGAACCATCAATGTATACGAAGTGGTCACTCTTTTCACCAGTTATGGTTCCTTTATTTATGAAATCAAATATTGCTCCTCAATTTGCTCAGTTTACTTTTAGAGCAGCAGATTCCATTACTAAAGGTATCACACCATTTATGAGTTATTTTATTATCTATTTAATTTATCTTAATCTATATAATACAGAAGAAGAGCCTATTTCTATAAAGAAGGCTATGAGTTATGTAAGACCTTATTTCCTTGTGATTGGCATTGTTTGGATATTAATTATTTTATTATTCTTTATGCTAAACCTACCAATAGGACCAGGAGTAAGAGCAATTATTTAGGAGGAAATTATGAGTATAACAGCAGGGATTATTGGACTTCCAAATGTTGGAAAATCAACTCTTTTTAACGCTATAACTAAGCAAAAAATTTTAGCTGCTAATTATCCGTTTGCGACAATTGAACCAAATGTTGGGATTGTTACTGTTAATGATGAGCGGATAAAAGTATTAAATGACATGTATAAGCCTAAGTCTCTTGTTCCAACAGCTTATGAATTTACTGATATCGCGGGTATTGTTAAAGGAGCATCTAAAGGCGAAGGACTTGGTAATAAGTTCTTATCGCATATTAGGGAAGTAGATGCTATTGTCGAAGTTGTTAGGTGTTTTGACGGCGAAGGTGTTATTAATACTGAAGACACGGTAGATCCTTTAAGAGATGCAGAAATTATTGATATTGAACTAGCTTTATCTGATATGGAAATTATCTCTAAAAGAGTAGCTAAACTTGGTAAGAAAGCCACAATGACTAAAGATAAGGATGAACTTTTTGAAGTAGAAACCCTAAATAAAGCCCTAAAAGCTCTTGAAGAAGGAACAGCGCTTCGTAAGATAAATTTAAATGAAGATGAAAAGAAACTTCTAAAAAGCTTTGGTTTAATTAGTTTAAAACCGATTATCTATGTTGCTAATGTTAGTGAAAATGATTTATTTAATGAAGATAATGCTTATGTTAAAGCTTTAAAGGCTTATGCAGAAAAAGAGCATTCTTTTGCAATTAAACTAGCAGCTAAAACGGAAGAAGATTTATCAGATTTAAGTGATGAAGAAAAGAAAAGTTTCCTTGAAAGTATGGGTATGGAAGAATCTGGATTAGATCAGCTGGTTAAAGCAACTTATAAAATATTAAATTTAAAAACTTTTTTCACTGTTGGAAGTGATGAAGTAAGAGCGTGGACTTTTAAAGAAGGAAGTTTAGCTCCAGAAGCAGCGGGTATTATCCATACAGATTTTCAAAAAGGTTTCATTAAAGCGGAAGTTATGTCCTATGACGATTTAGTGAAGTATGGCTCAGAACAAAAAGTAAAAGAAGCCGGTAGACTTCGTCTTGAAGGCAAGAACTATGTCATGGAAGATGGGGACATTGTTTATTTCCGTTTTAACGTAACAAAATAAATGTTTTACATTAAGGAGTTTTTTTGGTAAAATACCTATTGAGTATTTATTACTCCTTGCTTATTTTAAAAATAAGCCTGAAGACCAAAAGGAGGTGTATTTATGAAAAAATATGAAATTATGTTTATCGTAAGACCTGATATCGAAGAAGCTGATATTAAGAAAACCGCTGAAGACATGGTGAAAGTACTTGAAAAAGACGGGGCTCAAAATGTTACTTTAAAAGATATGGGACAAAAAGAACTAGCTTATGAAGTTAAGAAATATAAAACTGGATATTACTACTTAATTAATCTAGAATCTAACGATTGCAAAGCAACTAAAGAATTTGATCGTCTTGCACTTATAAGTGATAACATTATTCGTCATCTAATTATTAAAGCAGATGAATAAAAGGAGATTTTATGAATAAAGTAATATTAATTGGAAGATTAACAAAGGACCCAGAATTAAAAACAACAACATCTGGTGTATCTGTTACAAGCTTTACTTTAGCAGTTAACAGACCATTTACTAGTGCCAGCGGTGAAAGAGAAGCTGACTTTATTAACTGCGTTGTTTGGCGAAAACAAGCCGAAAACGTTGCAAGATACGTTAATAAAGGAAGCCAAGTAGCTGTTGAAGGACGCCTTCAAGTTAGAACATATGATGATGAAAGCGGAAAACGTAACTGGATTACAGAAGTTGTATGTGATAATGTTCAATTCTTAGATTCTAAAAATGCTAGTAAGAGTAATTTTGATAATTTTAGTAGTAATAATGAAGAAGCTAATGCTGTGAACAATGATAAAAAAGAGGACCCTTTTGCATCTTTCGGAGAAGAAATAGATAGTATTGGATCAAGTAATAACGAAATTGATACTGATACTTTACCATTTTAATAGAAGGAGGAACCATGGCAGATTTTTATCGTCGTCGTAAAAAAGTTTGTATTATGTGTGAAGGTAAAACCCTTGATTATAAAGACTTAGATACAATTAAAAAGTTTATTAGTGAAAAAGGAAAAATTTTACCACGAAGAGCAACTGGAACTTGCGCTAAACATCAAAGAGAAGTAGCTAGACAAGTTAAAAGAGCTCGTGAAATAGCTTTAATACCATATACAGCTAAATAATGTAAAATATACGTAAAAGAGATATGTATAATATTGAATAGTTTTTAATCCTAAGTAAACTGTACTTAGGAGAAGCTATGGCAAGGAAAAAGAAAAGATTAAATACAAGTCTTCTTTTTATGCCGGTATCAGTAATTATCATATCTCTTATTTTTATCCAAATATTTAGTTCATATCGTAAAATAGTTAGAACTAAAAGAGAAACAGCCGCTGTTAAAAAACAGCTTGTTGAGCTAAAAAAAGAAGAAGACAAACTAAATAATGATGTAAAAAAATTAAGTGACCCTGAATATTTAGAAAAATACTTAAGAGAAAAATATCATTATAGTAAAGAGGGAGAATATATAATTAAAATACCGAAGAAAGAAGTATAGAATGCAAGATGTTATTAACTTTCTCAAAAATTTAGAAATAAAAGAAGAAACCATTGTGGTCGCTTTATCAGGTGGAGTCGACTCGATGGTTCTTTTGCATTTAATTAAAGAAAATCTAAATAAAAAAATTATTATTGCTCATATTAATCATAAGGTAAGAAAAGAATCGGACATTGAAGAAGCTTATTTAAGAGAGTTTTCAAAGCATGAGGGTTTTATTTTTGAATGCTTACATATTGAAGAAACGATTGAAGCTAATTTTGAAGCTCGAGCCCGGGATATTAGAAAAGAGTTCTATGAAGAATTGTGTCATAAATACGGGTCTTCTTATATTTTTACTGGGCATCATCTAGATGACCTTGCTGAAACGATTTTAATGACCCTTACTAGATCTAGTAGGTTAAGTGCTTATGGCGGATTTTCTAAAATAAGTGGACATAAGTATACCTATGTTAAACCATTAATTGAAACACCAAAAGAATATATTTATGCCTATGCCAAGGAGCACAATATTAAATATTTTGAAGATGCTACCAATAAAGAGAATACTTACCAAAGAAATCGTTTTCGTCATAATATTCTTCCTCTTTTAAAGAAGGAAAATCCTAGAGTTTTAGAAGCTTTTTTAAATTTTTCTAAAGAAATTAAAGGAGCCTCTAACTTTATTAACAAATATGTTGATAATATTTTATATAAAGCTCTTGAGGGTAATGATTTAAATTTAGATAACCTAAAAGAGGAAGATACTTATATAATAGAAAAAGTTTTAGAAGCCTATCTAGATAAAGTTTGTCAGTTAGCTAACTTTAATAAAATGCATATTCAGTTATTATTAAATTTAATTATGAAAGAAGGCTCTAGTTATGTGATGCTTCCAGGAATAATTATTTATAAAGAAAATAATTATTTAACGCTAGACATTAAAACTTCAAATACTTATAATAAAGAAATATCTGGTAATTTTACTATTAATGAATTTTCTTTAACAATTAATGAATATGGTGATAATAATAATTTTATTAAGTTATCTTATCATGATATTCATCCACCTTTATATATAAGGAATATTCAAAAAGAAGATTATATTAAGCTTAAAAATGGTAAACAAAAAGTATTAAAAGCTTTAAAAGATAGTAAAATTAGTAAATTTGAAAGAGATACTTACCCCGTTATTGTGGATAGCTATAATGAAGTGCTCTTAATACCAGGTATAAAAAAATCTATTTATGATGTAAAAGATGATAATTATGATATAATAATTAAATGTGAAAGGAAGAACAAATGAAAAGAAAAAGAATGAATAAAGTTACAACACCTTATGTGGGACTTTTAATTGTTGTAATTATTATATATGTGGTATTTTCCTTTTTAAATGTGAAAGTACATAAATTAAGATATGATAAGTTTTTAGAACACATTAATAAAGGAGATGTTAAAAGCTTAGAAATCACCCCTTCAAGATTGAAGGATATTTATCGGATTAAAGGAAAAAACAAAGATTATAAAAATAACGAATATTTTATTGTACAAGCTCCAAGATCGGATGTAGCTCTTCAAGCTATTCTTAAAAATAAGAATGCTGGTTATAAACTTGATATAAAAGGTGATCCATCAGGTAGTACAACCCTAGCCTTTATTGCTAATTTATTACCTATTATTTTAATAATGGGCGCTGGTTATTATTTCTTAACTAGTCAAATTAAAAATAATGGGGGTTCTATTGATTTTGGTAAGAGTAAAGCTCGTTTAGCTGGCAAGCAAGATGTTAAAATTCGTTTTAAAGATGTTGCTGGTCTAAAAGAAGAAAAACAAGAAGTTGCGGAAATTATTGATTTCCTAAAAAGCCCAGAAAAATTTACGAAACTAGGAGCACGTATTCCTAAAGGATTATTACTTGTAGGGCCACCAGGTACTGGTAAAACCTTACTTGCTAAAGCTGTTGCCGGTGAAGCTGGTGTACCATTTTACTTTATAAGTGGTTCTGATTTTATTGAACTATTTGTCGGGGTTGGTGCTAGCCGTGTTCGTGATATGTTTAAACAAGCTAAGGCTAATGCTCCTTGTGTAATTTTTATTGATGAAATTGATGCAATTGGTCGTCAAAGAGGTTCCGGCCTTGGTGGTGGGCATGATGAAAGAGAACAAACACTTAACCAGTTACTAACTGAAATGGATGGCTTTGGTGAAAATGAAGGTATCATCGTTATGGCTGCAACCAATAGAGATGATGTTCTTGATCCAGCTCTTTTAAGACCAGGAAGGTTTGACCGTAAGGTTACTGTTGATTTACCTGATGTTAGAGAAAGAGAAGAAATCATTAAAGTTCATATGCGTAATAAGAAGTTTACAGATGATGTATCAACTGAAGCTTTAGCTAAAAGAACACCTGGCTTTTCAGGTGCTACTATCGAAAACATGCTTAATGAAGCGGCTATTCTAGCTGTTAGACGAAATAAAAAAGTTATCTCAATGTCTGAAATTGATGAAGCAACTGATAGAGTAATCGGCGGACCTGCTAAAGTATCACGTAAATATACAGAACATGAAAAAGCTGTGGTTGCTTATCACGAAGCTGGACATGCTGTTGTTGGTATTAAATTAGCTAATGCAGATGAAGTACATAAAATTACTATCATTCCAAGGGGTCCTGCTGGTGGTTATACTTTAATGATGCCAAAAGAAGAAACATACTTTAGTTCTAAGCAAGAATTACTTGAAAAAATCACTGGCTTATTTGCAGGACGTGCATCAGAAGAAATTACTTTTAATGAAATAACAACAGGAGCTCATAATGACTTTGAACGAGCTACTAAAATCGCTAGAGCTATGGTAACAGAATATGGTATGAGTGATCTTGGACCAATCCAATTTGAACAAAATACTGGTTCTGTCTTCTTAGGAAGAGATTATAATAAAACAAGAAACTTTTCAGATGCTGTTGCTCTTGAAATAGATAAAGAAGTTCGTAAGATTCTTGATGAATGTTATAAAAATGCCATTAAAATTTTAAAAGAAAACAAAGATTTATTAAAAACAATTGCTGAAGCTTTACTTGAACATGAAACACTAACAAAAGAAGAAATCGATTATCTTGTTGAACATGGTAAAATGCCAAGCAGTCAAAAGAAAGATGATTATACTTTAGATGAACTTCAAGTTGAAGCAAAAGAATTAAATATTAAGAATGCATCAAAGATGAAGAAAGAAGAACTTGAAAAAGCTATTGCAGAAAAGAAAAAGAAGCAAGATAAATAGCTTCTTTTTTACTAGGAGGGACTTTGTTTAAGATAGGAGATATTGTTATAGAAAACAATTTAGTCTTAGCCCCAATGGCGGGTTTTAGTAATTCGGCTTTTAAACGGATAGCTAAGGAATATGGAGCAGGTCTTTTATATGCCGAGATGGTATCTGATAGAGCCCTTCTTTATCATAATGAAAAGACGATGGATATGCTTTATATGAAAGATGAAGAGCGTCCTATCGTGCAGCAGTTATTTGGTGGATCGCCAGAAACCATGGCGGGAGCGGCTAAAATTATTGAAACAGAAATGCACCCAGATATTATTGATATTAATTTTGGGTGTCCGGTTAAGAAAGTAGCAGTTAAAAGTGGTGGTGGATCAGGACTATTAAAAGACCCGGGGCTTGTTTATAACATAGCTAAAGCCGTTGTCGAAGCCGTATCTATTCCGGTTACTGCTAAGATTAGAACAGGCTGGGACGAAGAAAATATCAATGCGGTAGAAGTGGCTAAACTCCTAGAAAAAGCCGGAGTTAAAGCGATAACCGTCCATGGTAGAACGAGAAGTGCTTTTTACCGCGGTGAAGCTGACTGGAATATAATAAAAAAAGTAAAAGAAGCTGTATCTATTCCGGTTATTGGAAATGGTGATATAACAACACCAGAAATCGCTCTTAAGCGCTTACAAGAAACAGGGGTGGATGCTATTATGATTGGTCGTGCCTCTTTAGGTAATCCTTTTATCTTTAAATATATTAATGATTATATTAGTAATGGAACGTATGAAAAAGTCTCTAGTAAAGAGATATTTGCTACTATTCATAAACATATCAATTATCTACTTGAAAACAAAAAGGAAAAAATCGTTATTTTAGAATTACGTTCTATCATATCTCAGTATATTAAAACTTTAAAAGGATCAAAAGAAATTAAACAAAAGTTATTCAAACTTAATACTTTAGATGATATAATAAAGCTAATTAATGAATATGAAAGAGAGCTCGAAAATGAATAGAAAAAGATTATATGCTTATGCGATTGATTATTTAATTGCTGTTACGCTTTTAGGTGTATTGATAGCTAAACCCTTTAATAAGATTACTGATAAAGAAATAGAAAAAGCTAATCAAATTCAAAAAGACTTTTTTAAAGTAACAAATGAATATAGTACTGCCCTAAAAAATAAGGATAAAGAAGCTGAAAGGAAAGCATCAGAAAAAATAGATCAATATACCAAAGAAACTTACGAATTATCTTATACTATAAATAAAAAGAATCTATTATCTAAGTCTATGACTATTTTATTACTAATTATCTATTATGGGATCATTCCATTCTTTAATAAATCCCAAACTATTGGTAAAAAACTAATGAAAATAAAAATGATTTCTAAAGATGATAAAGATTTAAGTATTTGGATTCATTTAGCTAGAGCTTTAATATTATATGGTATATTAGTACAAATTATTATGGCAGCTTTACCGCATTTTTATAGTATAAGCAGTGCCGCTAGTTATGCTAAAGTTAATACTACAGTACTTTTAACTTACTGGACATTTATTATCATAGAAACAATATTTTTATTTGCTAGAAAAGGAAATACCTTAACTGATAGTATCTTTAAAATAAAATATGTATCAGAAGATTAGGCATTAATATAAAGGAGGAAATATGCAAAAATTAAGTGAACAAGAAATAATTAGGGAAAATAAATTAAAAGAAATTGCTAAAAAAGTTAATCCTTATCCTGAAAGATATGAAATCACTCATGAATTAAAAGATTTTGATAAGTTAGAAGATGGCACTAAAGATGTAGCTATTGCTGGTCGTATTATCTTTATGCGTGTTATGGGTAAGATGAGCTTTGTTAGTATCGCCGATTTTGAAGGCCGAGTTCAAGTATCGATTAAAGTTGATGAAATAGGTGAAGAAGCCTATCAAGACTTCAAGAAGTTATATGATATTGGAGACTTTATCGGATGTAAGGGTGAAGTTTTTACAACGCATACTGGTGTTAAGAGTTTAAGAGTTCATGAATTAACATTCCTTGGTAAGGCTTTAAAACCACTTCCTGAAAAGTTCCATGGGTTAACAGATCCAGAACTTAAGTATCGCCATCGTTATGTTGATTTAATTATGAATGAAGACGCTAGAAAAAGATTTAAATTACGTTTTGAAATTATTAAATCTATTAGAAGATATCTAGATAACCTTGGATACTATGAAGTAGAAACACCAATTCTAAATAATAAAGCATCTGGAGCTTTAGCTAGACCTTTTATAACTCATCATAATGCTTTAGATTTACCAGTATATTTAAGAATTGCTCCAGAAACTTATTTAAAAAGAGCTGTTGCTGGTGGTTTAAATAAAGTTTATGAAATAGCTAGGTGCTTTAGAAATGAAGGGATGGATGCAACGCATCTTCAAGATTTTACGATGATGGAATGCTACCAAGCTTATTATAATTATGAAGATAATATGAAACTAATTCAAAATTTAATTCAAACAATTATAAAAGGTGCTTTTGGTACTTTAACAATTACTATTAACGATCAAGAAATTGATTTTTCAGGAAACTGGCCTAAAGTAAGTTTTAGAGATGTTTTATTAAAATACGCTGATATTGATATCAAAGAATATAATACACAAGAAAAATTATTAGCTATTATTAAAGAAAAGAAAATTGAACTAGATAGCGATACTCCAGTTGAAAAACTAGGTTATGGTAACTTAATTGACTATCTATATAAAAAGGTGGCTAGGCCTTATATGGTTAAGCCTCAATATTTAACTGGACATCCTGTTGATTTATCACCTCTAGCTAGATCAAATGATGATGATAAATCGATTACTGACCGTTTCCAATTAGTTGTGAATGGATCTGAAATCGTTAATGGTTTCTCTGAACTAGTTGATCCAATTGAACAAGAAAAAAGACTTGATGAACAAGCTAGGCTTAGAGCTGGTGGAGATGAAGAAGCTATGGATAGTGATCATGATTATATTGGCGCTATGAGATATGGGCTTCCACCAATATCTGGTTGGGGTATGGGAATAGATAGATTGCTACAAATCCTAACTAATTCGGAAAATATTAAAGATGTTGTTATGTTTCCACTTATGAGACCACTTGATGATAACTAAGATAATCGCAAGATTATCTTTTTTTGTTGATATTTAAGGCTAAAATAGACTATAATACTATTAAGGAGGATTTATGAAAGAAAAAAGAAATAATATGATAAAGTTAACAGCTTCGATATTCTTAGTTATCTTTGTATTATCTTGGCTATTACCTTCAGCATATTATAATAACAACCAACTAGTAGAAATTTCTAGCAAGTATGGTCATGGTGTCGGTTTATTTGATGCTGTTTCATCATTCTTTTACGCATTAACTATTCCAACCCTACTAAATAATATTTTATATATTATTGCGATAGCAATTTCTTATGCGGTTGTTAGTAAGTTACCAGCATATAAAGTGCTAGTAAATAAAATTGTTTTAAGATTTAAAGATAAAACTAATTGCTTAAGTTTATCTTTAGCCGCTTTTACAATTATAATGATTAACCTTACTGGATCACCAATCGCTTTCTTAATGTTTGTGCCATTTATTATGACCCTTCTATTAAGAAGTGGATACGCTAAAAAAGAAGCAGTATCTATGGTAATACTAAGTGTCGCAGCAGGGGTAATGGGATCTGTAATAGGTGAAAAATTCTATTTAGGAATGTTTGCAAGTTTAAATAAAACAGACACTCTAATGGCTTTTAGACTTATTCAAATGATTCTAACAACTATAGTTCTATTTATCGGTTTAAGCTTAATGCCTAAAACTAATGAAATAGAAACTTATGAAGTAAAAGAAAAGAATGTTAATACTATACCATTAATAATTATTGGTATAGTTATGGTAATGCTTTTTGTCTTTAGCTTATTATCTTGGCTAAGAGTATTAGATGTTAAATACTTTAACGAACTAGTACAAAAAATGATGGAACCAGCTAAGGGAGCAAAAGAAACATTTTGGTCAAAAGTATTATCACCTAATATTACACCATTTGGATTTTGGTCAATACAATCATTAATTAAAGTTATGATGGTATCTACTATCGTTCTAGCTCTTACAGCTAAAATGAAATTAGATGATTTTATTGATGCTTTATTAGAAGGGGCAGCTAAAGCTGCAAAACCAGTAATTGCCTTATTTGTTTTAAATGGAATAATTGCTTTATCTTTAATGATGCCATTTATGCTTCCAATTTTAGATAACATTGCTAAAGGTACTAATAAAGTATTTATCGGTTTAATCAAATTACCTATCTTTACTTTAATAGCTAATTTCTTTATTCCAGAACAAGATTTAGCAGTAAAATTAGTTTCTGCAGGTATTGTTAATAATGTTAAAGATGCTGCTTTACTAAATGTGTTTCCATTAATATGGCACTCATTTTCTGCTATAGCTATGATGGTAATGCCAACAAGTATTATTCTAATTGCAGTATTATCAGCTTATGAAGTATCTTATAAAGAATATATAAAAACAGCTTACAAATATATTTTAGGATTATCAGCAGTTGCTATTATTACGATGATACTTTGCGCTAATCTAAATAATAAATTAGTTATTGATTTAGCTAAGAGTACTAAGACAATTTCTATAATTGTTTATGTTGTAATGGCTCTATTACTAATTGCCTTAATTGTATATGCTGTTATTGTTAATAATCAAGAACTTGTTGAAGCTAAAAAAGAAATAGCTCCAAAGAAAGTAAAAGAAGATACTAAAGTTCTTGTAGACGAAACAAAACCAGCAGCCAAGAAAGAAACAAAAACAGTAGCTAAAAAGTCTACAACTGCTAAGAAGACGACTTCTAAGAAAACAACAGCTAAGAAAACAACTACTAAAAAACCAGCAGATAAGAAGACGACTGCTAAGAAAACAACAACTAAAAAATAAGAGAAAGCCCTAAGGGCTTTTTTTAATGTTTCAATTTATGATACAATATTTTTGATGGAGAATAATATGGAAGAAATAAAAAATAATATAATAGAAGCAAAAGAAGAAATAAAAAAATTATGGAGTTTACTTTGACAAAGAAAAATTAGCCTCGGATATACAAAAATTAAATGAAGAGATAACAAGTAATGGCTTTTGGGATAGAAGTGATACTCAAAAAGTTATTCAGGAATATACTTCTAAAAAAGATAAATATGAAGAGTTATTATCTATAGATAATAGTCTTAATGACTTAGAAGAACTTCTAGATATGGAAGATGAAAGTCTTTATAATAATATTAATGATAATTTAAACGATTTAGATAAACGAATTGGAGCTATGAAAACAGCAGCTCTTCTTAATAAAAAGTATGATAGTAATGATTGTATTTTTGAAATCAATTCTGGAGCTGGCGGAACGGAAGCGGCCGATTGGGCCTCAATGCTCCTTCGAATGTATGAAAGGTATTTTAGTAAGCATAAGTTTAAATACCAAATATTAAGTCTTCAAGAAGGCGATGAAGCCGGCATTAAAAGTGTTTCTTTAAGTATTACAGGTGATCATCCTTATGGTTATTTAAAAAGTGAAGCTGGTGTTCATAGATTAGTTCGTATTTCACCGTTTGACTCTAATAAAAGAAGACATACATCTTTTGCATCAGTAAGCATCTACCCGGTTATTGAAACAAATGATATTAATATTAATGAAGCTGATTTAAAAATAGATGTTTATAGATCATCAGGTAAAGGCGGGCAAGGAGTAAATACAACTGATAGTGCTGTTCGGATAACGCATCTGCCAACTGGTATTGTTGTAACTTGTCAAAATGAAAGAAGTCAAATTCAAAATAAAGAAACTGCTCTTAAAGTTCTTTATAATAAACTGCAATTAATGGAAGAAGCTAAACATAATGCAGAACTATCTAATTTTAAAAATATTAATAAGATTGAATTTGGTAATCAGATAAGAAATTATGTGATGCAGCCATATACTATGGTTAAAGATGTGAGAACAAGCTATGAAGAAACTGATGTTAATAAAGTTCTTGATGGCGGAATTGATAATTTTATCAAAGAATATTTAATAAAGGAGAGTTTAAATGATAATAGATAGAATTCAAAGACATAAGAAAACCTTTAAAGTAATCTTTATGTTCTTACTAGTTAACTTTATAAGTGCTATCTTTTATAACTATATGGTTTTACCTAACAATATAGTTTATGGAGGAACTAGTGGTATAGCTAGTATTACCAAATCTTTATTTAACTGGAATCCATCTTTAGTTATATTGCTTCTTAATATGGTAGCTTTAATTATTACAGGTATTTTCTTAGGAAAAAAAGAATTTATGACGGGACTAGCTTCTACCTTTGCTTTACCGGTATTTCTATGGATTACAAGTCCAATGAAATTTATTAATTTTTCAGATGTTGATATTTTAATTATCGTTGTCTTAATTGGTATTCAAAATGGATGGCAACAAGGTGTTTTAGAAAAGTATGATATAGGACAAGGTGGTATTTTACAAATAGCTAGAGTTCTTTCTCAAAAATTTAATATTTCCTTTAATCAGTTAAGTTTTAATTTAAACTTTCTAGTCGTTTTAGGTGGATACTTTACCTTTGGTATTAATACTTTTATCTATGCGATTATTATTGTTTTAATCCAGCAAGCAGTTGCTGATAAAGTTTTACTAGGTATTTCTAAAAAGAAAGCTTTCTATATTATTACAAATGAAGATGAAAAAGTTCAAAAATTTATTAGAGAAGAAATGAAAAGAGGAGCCTCTATTATTGATATAAAGGGAGGTTACCATAATCAAAAAGATCAAATTATATTTACAGTTATTCCAACTAATGAATACTTTATCTTGAAAAATGGTGTACTCGAAATTGACCCAGGTGCCTTTATCCACGTAACGGATAGTTATGAAGTAAAAGGCGGGGTATAAAATGTTATTATATTAAGGAGGTTTTATGATAATAATAATTATAATTTTAATATTAATTTTATGTGCTTGCTTAACAACAGTTAATGAATATCAAAGAGGGGTTAAATTTAGATTTGGAAAGTTTCATTCCATAATGAAACCAGGTATTAATTTTTTAATTCCCTTAATTGATTCTAAAGTGCTTGTAGATGTACGTTCTAACTATATTGATGTTCCATCACAAGAAGCAATTACTAAGGATAATGTTTCGATTAAAATAAATGCGGTTGTTTATTATAATATTTTTGATGCAGCTAAAGCCGTTATTGAAGTACAACATTATATGGGAGCGCTTGGACAAATAGCGCAAACAACAATGCGTAATATTGTAGGTAATGTTACTCTTGATGAACTTTTATCTAGCAGGGAAAAAGTTTCTGTTGAAATTTGTAATATTATTGATGCTTTAACTGACCCTTGGGGTATTAAGGTTGAAAACGTTGAACTTAAAGATATTTCTCTACCAGAAGAAATGCAAAGAGTTATTGCCAAAGTAGCAGAAGCTGAAAGAGAAAGTAAAGCGGTTATTACGAAAGCTGCTGGAGAACTAGAAGCATCTAAAAACTTAGCTCATGCTGCTGAAGCCTTATCTAGTGCCCCTGGCGCTCTTCATTTAAGGACTTTAGCTACTCTTAATGATTTATCATCGGATCAATCAAACACTATCGTCTTTGCCGTACCAATTGAAGGCTTAAGAGCACTTGAAGGACTTGCGGATATGACAAATAGAAATAAAAAGGATTAATTATTAAGCGTCTATTAAGACGCTTTTAATTTGAAAAAGACCTCTAATCATAATATAATTTAGGAAGAGGTATATTATGAATAACTATGAAGTTGGTGATAACTTTATTATTCATAGCTATAAACATAATGGGCGGATTCACCGTGAATGGGATGAAGCTATATATTTAGGAAAGTTTAATGATGCATATGTTTTTGGTAATAATAAAACATTAGTAACAGAATCAGATGGTAAGACATGGAAAACCAAGGAACCAGCGATTATGTATTTTTATCCTGATAGATGGTTTAATATTATCGGTCAGCTTAAGAATGATGGCATTTATTATTATTGTAATATAGCAACACCATTTATTATGGAAGGGAATACTCTAAAATATATTGACTATGATTTAGATTTAAGGGTCTTTCCAAATCATGCTTTTAAAGTGTTAGATAGAAATGAATATAATTATCATAAAAAAATAATGGGTTATAGTACTAAACTAGACCAAGTTGTAAAGGGTGAACTTAGTAATTTAATTGAACTCGCAAGGCTTAGAAAATGGCCTTTTGATGAAGAAGAAATTAATAAATTCTATAAAAGCTTTCAAGAAATTAAAAAAAGTAAAAAAAAGAACTAATATCAAGGAAGCTTGATAAATAAAGGAACTAATTTAAAACTCCTCGTGGAGTGTCAAAATTAATTCCTTTTTTTAGTTGACATAAAAAAGCTTTTTTGATAAATTATTAACTGTTGCAGCCGCAATAGACGAAAAATTGCTGGATGTAACAATATCAAAAATTTCTTTATATTTAAAGGATTTTGTCCTTGACTTTAAAGACATGATTTGATATATTAGATTTACGTTTTACCAAGTAGAACGTATTCGATCTTTGAAAACTGAGCAAAAAGTCAATTTATTTGAATAGTCAGGAATGAACTTAAATTATAATTTTTATTTTTTTAATGAGAGTTTGATCCTGGCTCAGGATGAACGCTGGCGGCATGCCTAAGACATGCAAGTTGAACGAAGCAGCCCATTGAAATAGAGTGCTTGCACAATATGGATTTGGATTCCTGCTTAGTAGCGAATGGCTGAGTAACGCGTGGGTAATCTACCTTTAAGACTGGGATAACAGCTGGAAACGGTTGCTAATACCGGATAATATTTAAGATGATACGTTTTCTTAAGTTGAAAGGGGCCTTTAAAGCCTCACTTTTAGATGAGCCTGCGTTGTATTAGTTTGTTGGTGGGGTAATGGCCTACCAAGACGATGATGCATATCCGACTCGAGAGGGTGATCGGACAGATTGGGACTGAGACACGGCCCAGACTCCTACGGGAGACAGCAGTTAGGGATTTTCGTCAATGAGGGAAACCTTGAACGAGCAATGCCGCGTGAATGATGACGGTCATTATGATTGTAAAATTCTGTTGTTAGGGATGAATTGTATATATAGGAAATGATATATGCTTGACAGTACCTTTCCAGAAAGCTCCGGCTAACTACGTGCCAGCAGCCGCGGTAATACGTAGGGAGCAAGCGTTATCCGGATTTATTGGGTGTAAAGCGTGTGTAGGCGGTTATATCAGTCTAGGGTCTAAGCCCGGAGCTCAACTCCGGTTCGCCTTGGATACTGTATGACTTGAGTTTGGTAGAGGCAAACGGAATTTCTAGTGTAGCGGTGAAATGCGTAGATATTAGAAAGAACACCAATGGCGAAGGCAGTTTGCTGGGCCAATACTGACGCTGAGATACGAAAGCGTGGGGAGCAAATAGGATTAGATACCCTAGTAGTCCACGCCGTAAACGATGGATACTAAGTGTCGGGTTACCGGTGCTGAAGTTAACACATTAAGTATCCCACCTGAGTAGTACGGCCGCAAGGCTGAAACTTAAAGGAATTGACGGGCACCCGCACAAGCGGTGGAGCATGTTGTTTAATTCGACGCTACACGAAGAACCTTACCTAGACTTGACATCCCACTGCCCTTCCTAGAAATAGGAACTTCTCCTTCGGGAGACAGTGGTGACAGATGGTGCATGGTTGTCGTCAGCTCGTGTCGTGAGATGTTCGGTTAAGTCCGATAACGAGCGCAACCCTCGTCCTTAATTGCTAACATTTAGTTGAGAACCTTAAGGATACTACCGGCGCAAGCCGGGGGAAGGTGGGGATGACGTCAAATCATCATGCCTCTTACGTCTAGGGCTACAGACGTGCTACAATGACCAGTACAATGAGAAGCAATATCGCGAGATGGAGCAAATCTATAAAGCTGGCCTCAATTCGGATTGAAGTCTGCAACTCGACTTCATGAAGTTGGAATCGCTAGTAATCGCAAATCAGCATGTTGCGGTGAATACGTTCCCGGGTGTTGTACACACCGCTCGTCAAGCCATGGGAGTTAGTAATACCCGAAGCTTCTAGCCTAACCAGCTTGCTGGAGGGAGGAATCGAAGGTAGGATTAGCGACTGGGGTTAAGTCGAAACAAGGTATCCCTACGGGAACGTGGGGATGGATCACCTCCTTTCTAAGGAGTTATTCCAATGTACATAAACTGATTATTCAGAGTGCTTTTTGCTTAGTTTTGAGAGATCGAAAAATCTCTCTAAATAGTTCTTTGAAAACTAGATAATGTGATTTGTATTTAATTCTAACGAGCAATTAAATACAGATAATTTTTTCAATTTGAGAATTAAAAAATTATTAAGATCTCATCAAATTAGGATATAAAATTTTAGGTAATAAAATTTAAATCGAAACAAATGGTGATTAAATATGCAAGGGCGCATGGTGAATGCCTTGGCACTAACAGCTGATGAAGGACGCGACAAACAGCGATATGCTTCGGGGAGCCGTAATACGCTTTGATCCGGAGATTTCCGAATGGGGGAACCCGTCATTTAGTGACATCTCTTAGTGAATATATAGCTAAGTTGATAGTAACCCAGAGAACTGAAACATCTAAGTACCTGGAGGAAAAGAAAGAAAATCGATTCCCTTAGTAGCGGCGAGCGAATTGGGAAGAGCCTAAACCAGTCTTCGGACTGGGGTTGTAGGACCACAACATGAGACATTATTTTTATAGCAGAAATAGCTGGAAAGCTATACTATAGAGGGTGATAGTCCTGTACGCGAAATAAAAATAAGCTCTAGTGGTATCCTGAGTAGGGCGGGAAATGTTATCCTGTCTGAATCTGCCGGAACCATCCGGTAAGGCTAAATACTAGTTAGTGACCGATAGTGAACAAGTACTGTGAAGGAAAGGTGAAAAGAACCCCGGGAGGGGAGTGAAATAGAATCCTGCAACCATGTGCTTACAAAAAGTCAGAGGCCGTTAAGGGCTGATGGCGTGCCTTTTGCAGAATGAACCGGCGAGTTAATGTTGCATGCGAGGTTAAGTAGAAGATACGGAGCCGCAGCGAAAGCGAGTTTGAATAGAGCGTTTAGTATGCAGTATTAGACCCGAAACCAGGTGATCTAACCATGAGCAGGTTGAAGTTTGGGTGAAACCAAATGGAGGACCGAACCGACTTACCCGGAAACGTGAGCGGATGACTTGTGGCTAGCGGTGAAATTCCAAACGAACCTGGATATAGCTGGTTCTCCCCGAAATAGGTTTAGGCCTAGCCTTAAGCTAATCTATATGGAGGTAGAGCACTGAATGATTGAGGGCTTCTAGTGAGGTACCAATTTCAATCAAACTCCGAATGCCATATAGTAATACTTAGGAGTCAGTGTATGGGTGATAACGTCCATACGCGAGAGGAAAATAATCCAGATCGCCAGTTAAGGTCCCAAAATTTATGCTAAGTGGGAAAGGATGTAGAGTTGTCAAAACAGCTAGGAGGTTGGCTTAGAAGCAGCTATCCTTTAAAGAGTGCGTAATAGCTCACTAGTCGAGTGACACTGCGCCGAAGATGTACCGGGGCTAAGCATAATACCGAAACTGCGGGTTTATATTTATATATAAGCGATAGGGGAGCGTTGTAATGGCACTGAAGGTAGACCGTGAGGACTGCTGGAGCGATTACAAGTGAGAATGCCGGTGTGAGTAGCGCAAGACGGGTGAGAATCCCGTCCACCGTTTGCCTAAGGTTTCCTGGGCCAGGTTCGTCCTCCCAGGGTTAGTCGGGACCTAAGGTCAGGCCGAAGGGCGTAGCCGATGGACAACAGGTTGATATTCCTGTACTGTATATAAGACTGATGGAATGACGAAGAAAGATATAAGGAGCCAGTTATTGGATTCTGGTCTAAGCACAAAGATTGATAAATAGGGAAATCCGTTTATTATAAGATTGAAGTGTGAATGCGGGCTACTGAAGAGTAGCTGAAGTCCTTAGACTCTATGCTTCCAAGAAAAGTTTCTAAAGATATGTTATATACACCCGTACCGAGAACCGACACAGGTGGGCAAGGAGAGTATCCTAAGGTGAGCGAGAGAATTATGGTTAAGGAACTCGGCAAAATTACCCCGTAACTTCGGGAGAAGGGGTGGTTGGGAGTCTAGCTTGTCTAGATAAACTCAACCCGCAGCAAAGAGGTCCAGGCGACTGTTTACCAAAAACACAGCTCTCTGCCAACTCGTAAGAGGATGTATAGGGGGTGACACCTGCCCAGTGCTGGAAAGTTAACAGAGTCACTTAGATTTGACGTAAGTCGATTTTATCGAAGGTGATGATCGAAGCTCCAGTGAACGGCGGCCGTAACTATAACGGTCCTAAGGTAGCGAAATTCCTTGTCAGGTAAGTTCTGACCCGCACGAAAGGTGTAACGATCTGGACGCTGTCTCAACCATAAGCTCGGTGAAATCTTAATACCTGTGAAAATGCAGGTTACCCGCATCAGGACGGAAAGACCCCATGGAGCTTTACTATAACTTGATATTGGATTCTGACTATTATTGTATAGGATAGGTGGGAGACTATGAGAATAAGGCGCTAGCCTTATTGGAGTCAACCTTGTAATACCACTCTTTAATAGTTAGAATTCTAACCTGGAACCGTGATCCGGTTCAGGGACAGTGTCTGGTGGGTAGTTTGACTGGGGCGGTCGCCTCCCAAACAGTAACGGAGGCGTCCAAAGGTTCCCTCAGAATGGTTGGAAATCATTCGTAGAGCGCAAAGGTATAAGGGAGCTTAACTGCGAGACATACAGGTCGAGCAGATACGAAAGTAGGGCTTAGTGGGCCGGCGATTCAGAATGGAATGGTCGTCGCTTAACGGATAAAAGTTACCCTGGGGATAACAGGCTGATACCACCCAATAGTTCACATAGACGGTGGTGTTTGGCACCTCGATGTCGGCTCGTCTCATCCTGGAGGTGAAGTCGCTTCCAAGGGTTGGGCTGTTCGCCCATTAAAGAGGCACGCGAGCTGGGTTCAGAACGTCGTGAGACAGTTCGGTTCCTATCCGATGTGGGCGTTGGAAAATTGAGAAGAGCTGCCCTTAGTACGAGAGGACCGGGGTGGACATACCGCTGGTATATCTGTTGTAGCGCCAGCTGCAGCGCAGAGTAGCTATGTATGGAAAGGATAACCGCTGAAAGCATCTAAGCGGGAAGCCCCCTTCAAGATGAATTTTCCCATTGTTTACAAGTAAGTTTCCTGGAAGACTACCAGGTTGATAGGCTGGAGATGGAAGTATAGTGATATATTGAGTTGACCAGTACTAATAAAACGAGGATTTAATCATATTTGTTGATTTGATTAGATCTACACATTATCTTAGTTTTCAGAGAATTATTTCTCTATTTAAATTGGTGACGATGACTGAGGTGATACACCTGTTCCCATCCCGAACACAGAAGTTAAGCCCTCAAGTGCCGAAGATAGTGTTTTACGCGAAAATAGGTTGTTGCCAATTTTTTTTATGCAATAAATTTATTTAATGTTATACTAATATAGTAGGAGGTCTTTCTATGAAATATATCTCAAGATCGGAAGATGATACAATTTATTTAGCGCAAAATATTGAGTCGGAAAAATTCCCTAATATGGTTATATGTTTAAATGGTGATTTAGGAGCAGGTAAAACTTTATTTACTAAAGCTTTTGCAGATGCCCTTGACGTTAAGGAAATGATTACATCACCTACTTTTAATATTGTAAAAGAATATGAAAGCGGGGAACTACCTTTATATCATATGGATGTTTACCGGTTAGATGGAAATGTTGATGGTCTTGGTATTGAAGACTATTATAATAAAGGTGGTGTTGTCATTATTGAATGGGCAGATACAATTGAAGGTCACCTTCCTGAAGAAAGACTAGAACTTAACTTCAAGATAGTTGATGAAAATACTAGAGTTATTAATATTAAGGCCTATGGTTCTATTTATGAATCTATAGCTGAGGAATCTATATGATTTTATTTTTAGATTCTAGTAGTCCATCTTTAAACATCGCTTTAATTAGTGAAGAAAAGGTTATTTCTAAAGAAATAGAAAGAGAGGGCGATACCTCTTTAATTGCGCTAGATGAAATTAACAATTTATTAAAAAGAGAAAAGATAACATTAAATGATTTAAATAAGATAATCTTAGTAAATGGACCGGGTTCTTATACAGGAACAAGGATATGTACAACAATCGCTAAGACGATTTCTTTTTGTTTAAATATTCCAGTTATTGAAGTTTCTTCTCTTGAAGTAATTGCTTTATCAAGTAAAGAACCTGTTGTAGCTTTTATAGATGCTAGGAGGTCTAACGTTTGGGCTTTAGCAAAAGAGGGTGATAAAAATGTTCTAGAAGAACAGTTTATTTCCTTTAGCGAGGTTTTAGAACGCTTTAACCCCCAAATTTGGCACTATGCGACAAATAAAAAAACATCAATAATCGATAATTATGAACTTATTAAACCTAATTACCGTCTTATCTCTGAAACTTTTAAAAATAAAGAAGCTACTCCCGCTCATTTAATAGATGTTAATTATTTAAAGAAAACGGAAGCGGAGGAAAATCATGATAAAAGAAATCAAAATTAGTGATTATCAATTTCTTACAAGTATTGATAAAGATATCCATAATTTTATCAATAACAGTCCTTATCGTCATATTAGAATGTATGAAGAAGATGAAGTAAAAGGCTATATCATATATGATATCATTGATGATAGAATGGAAATTATTAACATTTATGTTGATAATAATTATCGCCATCAAGGCATTGGCACTAAACTATTAAATAATATTATTTTACTAGCTAAAGTTAATAAATTTAATAATATTAGTTTAGAGGTAAATGTTAATAATATTGAAGCAATTGGTCTATATAAGAAGCTTGGCTTTACTGTTGAAGCAACTAGAGATAATTATTATAACGGCGAAGATGCTTATCTAATGCTTAAGGAAATCGATAAAAAATCTGTTTATATCCTTGCTATTGAATCTTCTTGTGATGAAACTAGTGTTTCTATTGTTAAAGATGGAAATGTAGAGCTAGCAACCTCTACTGCTACCCAAATTGATATTCATGAATTATATGGGGGAGTTGTACCAGAAATAGCATCCCGCGAACATGTTAAAAGTATTACTTTAGTTTTAGAAGACGCTTTAATTAAATCAGGCCTTAAAATTGATGATATAAGCGCGATTGCCGTAACAATTGGGCCAGGTTTAGTTGGTTCTCTTCTTGTTGGAATAGAAGCCGCTAAAACACTTGCTTTAATCTATAACAAGCCATTAATTCCCGTTAACCATATGAAAGGACATATCTTTGGAAATTATCTCCATAATAATGTTGAATATCCCGCTCTTTGCTTAATTATTTCAGGTGGGCATACTGAGCTTGTCTATTTAACTGATCCCTATAACTTTAAAAAGATTGGTGAAACAGTTGATGATGCGGTAGGTGAATGCTATGACAAAGTAGCTCGAGTATTAAATCTTACTTATCCAGGTGGTCCTAAAATAGATGCTTTAGCCCATAAAGGAAGGCCTAGTTATAAGCTTCCCATGCCACTTAAAGATGATTCCCTTAACTTCTCCTATAGTGGACTTAAATCAGCCGTAATTAACCTTGTAAACAGTGAAAGACAAAGGGGTAATGAGATAGTTCCAGAAGACTTAGCTCGCTCTTTTCAAGATATTATTGTCAGCTCGCTTATTTATAAGACAGAAAAGGCTTTAGATATAGTTGATGTAAAAACAATTATGCTCGCAGGAGGCGTATCCGCTAATAGTGATATTCGCTTAAGCTTTGAAAACCTAGCTCGTGATAGAGAACTTAACTTTTCTTGTCCTCCTTTAAAATACTGCACCGATAACGCAGCAATGATTGCATCTTATGCTTATTTTCTATATTTAAATAAAGAATTTAGTGATTTAAAAATCAATGCCAAACCAAGTTTAGATATTTTCTAAACTTTTTTTTGGGACATTTCACTTTCGAATGGTAATAATATAATGTGATGCTATTAGAAAGGAGAAATTATGAAAAAAATATTAACATATTTGTTAATAGCCATCATATTTACTTCTATTAATGTTAAAGCGGAAAATATAATTGATGTTAAAATGAATAGATCTGTTACATACCGAAAAGAACTAAACGGGGTAGTTGTTAATAGGTATATGGGGGTTACAACTCATAAAGTCGGGGGACGAGCTATTTATTGCATTGAGCCAATGGTTGATGTTAATCAAAAGTATAAATATAACACTGTTAGTTTAAACGAAGCATCACATATAACTAACACTTCTATAGAAACACTTGAAAAGATCAACTTAGTAGCTTTTTATGGTTATGGTTATAATGATAGAAAAGATGATATATGGTATGAAGTAACGCAACTTTTAATCTGGCGTATTCTAGAACCTAATGGAAAGTTCTATTTTACAAAGGGTATTCATGGTCCTAAAAATGAAGCTGAAGAATATAAAATTAATGCCATCATGAATGATGTTAATAAACATCTAAGTAAGATAAAAACAACTAGTAATATGAATCTATCAATTAAAAAGGATGGTCTTATTACTAGTAATGGTGCTAGTTTTGATGATTATCTAATCGAACATAGTGAAAACATCAAAGTTAATGCTGAAGGTCAAAATTTAAAGGTCAGAAGCGATAAAGAGGGAGTCTATCAGTTAAAATTAAAGAAGAAGGTTCCTAATATTAATTTTGATCCCCTTATTTATTATCATGATAAGTCCCAAAATCTTATTGCTTTTGGTAAATATAATGAAATTGATGAAAGTTTAGAAGTTAGATTTATAAAGGGTAGTCTTAAAATTATTAAAGAAGATGATAAAACAGCAAAAAAGCCTCAAGGTGAAGCAAGTTTAATTGGAAGTACTTTTGAAATTACAGATGAAGAAGGTAAGAAAATAACGAAAACAGTTGATGAAAAGGGTGAAATAATACTTAATGATTTACCTTTAGGTAAATATAAAATTAAAGAAATCAAAGCTGGTGAAGGATACGAGTTAAACGAAGAAGAATATGAAGTAATTATTGATAATGATAATTTAAATAAAGAAATAACTATTAAGAATAAGGTTATTGAAAAATCTTTTGATTTACAAAAATATAAGAAGGATGCTATTTTAACTGGTGAAGCTAACATTCAGTTTGATATTTATAATAAAGAAGGCGAAAAAGTTAAAACCGTTGTTACTAATGAAGAAGGAAAGACAACTTTTACACTTCCTTATGGTAATTATAAAGTTAAACAAATAAATACTACACCTGGTTATAGCTATGTTAAGGATTTTGAAATAAGTGCTTTAACTTTAGGAAATGAAAAATTAGAACTTATTAATATTAAAGTACCTAATGCTGGAAGTTTTGACTATCGTCCTTTAATTATAATGCTTTTATTATCAGTAACATTTATTAATGAAAAAAAATCTCATAAGAATAGCCATAGTAATTAGTTTTTTTCTAATAATATCATCATATATGTATAATAAAAGTGTTAAAGAAATAACTTATAATTATCATTTTAAAGCTAAACCTCATACGATGGGGATAAAACAAGAGGAATATTTAAGTATACCAAGTATAAATTTAAAAGAACCTGTTTATAGTGATGCCCGTAATAGTATTGATATCGGACTTGAAAAACTCTATGAAGGAGAAAATCAAACGGTTATTGTTGGGCACTCGGGATATGGACCACTAGCTAAATTTAAACATTTAGATAAGGTTAAGATAAATGATTTAGCATATTTATCTAATAATGGGCAGATAAAAGCTTATAAATTAAAAAAAGTATCTAAATTAAAAAAGACCAACGAATTTAAAGTAAATGTTAAGGCTTATAATAAACTATGGCTTATAACATGTAGTCAATTTGACAAAAATTACTTTTTAATTTTTGAGTTTAATACCTTATAAAGTTAAAATATATATATGAAAAGATCACATATATATTTATTAACTTTTATTACTATTATCTTTGTTTTCATTATTTATATATTAATCTTGAAAGAATCTTTTGTTTTAAAGAATAAACAAGATAAATATTATAATGATAACTTAAATAATGCTTATATCATTAATTCTAAAATTAATAATGAAGAACTTGAATTTTTAATAAAGAATTATTGTTTCTTACTTAATAACAAAAATAAGAGATGTTTAAAAAGAAGTGCTTAATGCACTTTTTTTTATTATAATAATAGTGGAGGATATATGAAAAAGACAATAAGCGACTATGATATTAAGAATAAAATCGTAATAATTAGATGTGATTTTAACGTTACTATTATTGATCATAAGATAGTAGATGATACTAGGATTAAGGCGTCTCTTAAAACCATTAAGTATGCCTTAGATCATAAAGCTAAAGTCTTATTACTTTCGCATATGGGGCGTGTTAAAACAAAGGAAGATAAAGAAAAATATAATTTATATCCTGTAGCTAAAGCTTTATCAACTTTGTTAAATAAAGAAATAACTTTTATATCTACAACTAGAAGAAATGATTTAAGAGAGTTATTAGATAATGCTGAAGAAGGCACTCTTTTTATGCTTCAAAATACGAGATGGGAAGATTTAGAAAGAAATAAAGAATCGGGCTGTGATGAAGAACTTTCTAAATATTGGGCCAGTCTAGGAGATATATTTATTAATGATGCCTTTGCTACTTTACATAGAAAACATGCATCAAATGCTGGCATTGCAAAGTATTTACCTAGTGGCATAGGTTTCTTAGTTACAGAAGAACTTAGTAAACTTAGCATTTTAAATGAAGATATTAAGCCTTATATTGTTATTATGGGTGGAGCTAAAATAAGTGATAAAATAGAATTAATTAATAATATAATAACTAAGGTTGATTACCTTTTAGTAGGTGGAGCACTCGCTAACACCTTTTTAAAAGCGAGTCATCAAAATATTGGAGCTTCTCTATATGAAGAAAGCGAAATTACTTACGCCTCTAATTTATTAAGTAAGTATTGTAATAAAATAATTATTCCAGAAGATTTCTTAATCGAAAATAATAATGACTTTATGTATAAAGAAGAAAAAAATATAGGTAGTAATGATAAGATAATCGATATTGGACCAAGTACTATTAAAAATTACAGTACCTATCTAAATAAGGCTCAAATGATTTTCTTTAATGGACCAGTTGGCGTTTATGAAAATGAAAAAGCTAGGCTTGGAACTGAAAGTTTAATTAAAGAAAGCTTAAAAGGTGGTGCAAAACTTATTATTGGAGGAGGTGATATCCTGGCAGCAGCCGAATTACTTGGATTAAAAGACAAGGTATATCATGCTTCTACTGGTGGAGGAGCAACCTTAACCTATCTAACTGGAAAAAGTCTTCCATCCCTAGAAGTTATTAATGATAAATAACAATATATCAAGGCTTGACACATATGCTATAATGTTAATGAGGAGTATATATGAGAGTAGGTTTATTTACTGATACATATCCCCCCTTTGTTAATGGCGTTTCAACGAGTGTGTTAATGCTTAAAAAAGGATTAGAGAAAAAAGGCCATGAAGTGTATGTTATTACCACTAATGATGATGCCTTTAAATATGATTTTGATGAAGAAGAAAAAGTCTTAAGAGTTCCAGGACTTCCGATTGGTATTTATGATTACCGATTATCGGGGGTATATCCTGTCAGAGCTCTTAATAGAATTAAAAAGTGGAAGCTAGATATTATCCATTCCCATACCGAGTTTAGTGTCGGTATCTTTGCAAGATTTGTAGCTAAACAGCTTAATCTACCTCTTGTGCATACTTATCACACAATGTATGAAGATTATGTTTACTATATAACTAAAGGCTATTTTGATAAAGCCTCGAAACAAGCTGTTAAATATTTAAGTTTATTTTACTGTGATAAAACAGCCGATTCTTTAATCGTACCAACGGAGAAAACAAAAGAATTATTTCAAAATAAATATGAGTTTAAAAAAGATATATATGTTATTCCAACAGGTATAGAAATTGATAGGTTCTATGAAGAAAATATTGATGACAAGAGATTAAAAAGTATTAAAAAAGATTTGAAGATAAGAGATAAGGACTTTGTTATTGTCTATGTTGGAAGGGTTGCTCAAGAAAAAAATATAAATCTCTTAATAGATGCTCATGAAAAATTAGTTAAAAAGCATAAAAATATTAAATTAATTATTGTTGGAGACGGACCAGATCTTCCCATATTTATTAAAGAAGCTGAAGATAAAAAGATTAAAAACATCTTTTTTACAGGTAAAGTTCCATGGGTTGACACCCCTTATTATTATCATCTTGGAAAAGTTTTTGGAACAGCATCAACTTCGGAAACACAAGGTTTAACCGTTATTGAAGCTATGGCATCAGGGTTACTCGTACTAGCTATTAATGATGAAGCTTTTAATAATTCTATTAATGATCAAAAAGATGGTATAATATTTAATGATGAAGCTGATTATATTAATAAAGTACTAGAACTATATGATAATGAGGAGCTTCTAAAAAAGATATCTAAGGAAGCTTTAAAGACTAGTCAAAAGTTTTCCAATAGCTTTTATGCTAAAGAAGTACTGGAAGTATATAAACTAGCTATTAAAAGAAATAAATCATTTTTTAAAAAATATATTGAGAACATTCTGAAAGGAGGTTCTGAATGAAAAAATTAATATTTTGTAATCAGAAAAATTATTTAAAGATTAAAGATGTGGATAATTTTATTGAAGTTATGAAGGAACATAATACTGACCGCTTAGTAATCTTTCCTATAATGCCATTTCTTTTAAAATACCAAGATAATGGTTTTAATGTTGGAAGTCAAAATACAGCTCCATATAATATTAAAGCTATAACAGGTGAAGTTAATGCATCTCAACTTAAAGATATGGGGATAAAATATGCTTTAGTGGGGCATTCAGAAAGACGAAAATATTGTAAGGAAGATAATAAACAAATAAGTCGAAAGCTTAAACTATTAATAAAAAGAGGTATTATTCCTATTCTTTGTGTTGGTGAAACAAGTAATGATTATGATGAAGGTATAACATCAGCAGCTATCAAGAAGCAACTCGATGAAGCCTTAATTGATATTGATGAATTAAGCGCTAAAGAGCTGATGATTGCATATGAACCCGTATGGGCAATAGGAACAGGTAAAACACCTACTAATGCTGAAATACTAAAGGTTATTGCTTTTATTCGTAAAGAATTAAAAGACCGCTATAAAGATTATTTTAAGATATTGTATGGTGGAAGTGTTAATGATACCAATATTGAAAATTTAAATAAAATTGAAATGTTAGATGGTTATTTAATGGGCTCTTTTGCTACTAAGGCAGAAGATTTAATAACTATTCTGGAAAAGACAAAAAAATGAAAGATAGTCGTACTATAAGACAAGCATTATTAGAAGGTGGTTTATCACCTAAATATCAAGGATTTGATTATCTAGTTGATATTATAATGATGGTTATGGAAAGTGGCGACTTTTTTCTTAGCCAATATTATGAAGAATTAAGTAATAAATATTCGGTTAATAAAGAGGTCATTTATCAAGATATTAGATATATGCTAAGTCAAATATCATATAAGAATTTGATCATATATGATGATATAGTTAGAGGAAGTTTTCCTACTAATAAGGAATTTATAACTTTCTTTTGTAAGACAATAGATTTATTTCAATAAAAAATAGGATTATTTTAAATCCTATTTTTTAGTTATTTCATTTATGATTTCTATCCCATGGGTTTTAACTTTAATAGATGATAAAATATTAGATTTAATTAAGTCTTCAATTGATTGTGGTCTAATTTTTATTAACTGATTAAGTTCATCATTATTAAAGACGTAATAAGGAGGGATATTCATTTCATAAGCTCTCTTTTTTCTAAGTTCAATTAATCTATCTCTTAAATTATCAGTATTATTACTAATTTTATTTAATGAAAATTTATTTTTATAGTATTCATAATAATCAACTGTGTCTTTTACTGATAGTTTTAAATATGTATTAGCTAGGCTTTCCATAGTTTTTTGAGAATCAAAATCATCATTTCTAGTTCGGTTATTAATTTCATATTTAATTTGTCTAATTAGATTATCTGCTCTTAAAACTTTATATTTTATATCGCTTGGAGCCTTACTTGTATTTAAAATAGTATCCTGATTAGCAGCTACTACAAGTACCCGTCTATAATATTCAAAGTTTTTTTCGGCAAAGACTTTTTGTATCTTGTTTATATGTTCGTTCCAAATCATTCTTACAACTTCTCTTTGAGCTTCAACTTGTCTAAGTGGAGAATATATTCCTTTTTTAATTTTGCGTCCATTAATAGTAAACTCTCTTATAAAATCACCTTTTTCATTAACAGTAATATTACCTACCAGGTTTTTACATTCAACATAATAGGTAAAAACAGGCGTGATAATAACATAGTCTATCTGCGCTGTTAAATCTTTATAGCGAAGTTTAATATCTCTTAAAACATACATACCAATATTAGCTTTCTTTAATTGATATGCTATTTCGTTTTCTCCATATAATCCTTTTTTAACAATATATAATTCACTTAAAAGTTCTTCATTATTTGGATATTCACTATTTAATTTTTCAAGTGCATCATACTTATCTTGTAAATCACTAGTTTCTTTTAAGAAGATAGTTTCTTTAGATCTAAGTGCCTCGATGGCTAAGTCTATTATTCCCATATTTTTACTCCTATTTCATTATAGCATATATAATTTTAGGCATATAGATTTCAGCATTAATTATTAGTATAAAAACAAAAACTAGGTATGATAATCTCATATCTAGTTATTTTATTATAAAGTATTATTTTTAAAATTTATTGCAATATTATTTAATCTTGTTTTTATACTATCCCATGATTCATTTAAGTTTAATGTTCTTACTATAATTGTATGTTTGTTTAGCTCATCTTTTAATTCTATTGATGGTTCATCAGTTGTTTGTGCATAAAGTAACATACCATAAACATTTCCTTTTTTCAGTGGATCTTGATTATCCACATAAGTTAATATTTGATACAAGTTATTATTTGAAATTGTCTTGCACCTTGTATTTAGGTAATTGTCTCGTAATATTTTATTATAAAATTTAGCATCAATTATTAACATTCTTTCTTCATATGTTAATGTAATATCAGTCTTCATCATTGGAATATAAGATGTAAGTGGTTTATCTGTTAAATATAATTTCTTTGAACAAGCATTTAGTTCAGGATAATGTTTTCTATAATATTCCTTTATAAAATTTTCATATATTGCACTAATTCTAGTATCATCTAAAAATTCTTTAAACTTGTTATTGCCATTTTTATCACTAACTATCAATCCATTTAATATTAGCTTACATAAATCAACTATATATTTATATGATATATTATTTCTATTAAATTTAATTTGATCCCATTTAATTGTTTTAATTTCAATTATATCTACCTTATTAAAATAGTTTAACAATTTTTTTATAGATTCTTTTGACACTTTACCTATTTTATTAGATTTAATTAAATAATACATTGTTGTTTTTATTACTCTATTTAATAAACAATTTTCATTATACTCATCAAATTCACAATATATTTTTTTTCTTGTTAGTGAATTCTTGTTAATTGTTTCATTTATGTTTATTTTTCCTCTAATAGTTCCAAGTTCATCATTTGTACCTATATACTCTCTATGCAATCCTTTTTTAACTTCTTTTTTTAAAATAAGACATAATAATAAAGAAAATAAATTATATATATTATCAAAAGCCTCAGAGCCTAACTTAGCCTCATCCTTTTCGTTCAACAATTCTCCATAAAATGAATAACATAACATATAATATATATTTTTTACTTTATTATCAACATTAATCATTTAATGCACCATTTAAAGCATTTTTCCATTGGATAATAGAGTCAGGATTATCATACCAATATTCTTCTAATAAAGGAATTATTTCATATGTAATTATGTCTTTAATATCTCTTTTATTCCCTTTTCTATCTTTTATATCAGGAAAAAAATAACTATGACCTATTTTAAATCCTGATCCCAGTGATTTATCATCTTCTATTGCATCGTTAATTTTCTTGATAATTTCTATTATTTTATTAAAATCTTGATCAAATTTATTATTAAATGCTTTTATAAATTTAGGATTATCAAATGCTGGCTCAATCCTTATAAACGAAAATCTTCTTCTTAAGGCATAATCAATTAAAGCAAGTGATCTATCAGCAGTATTCATCAAGCCGATTATAAACAAATTACGTGGAACACTAAAGGATAATTCCGAATATGCCAGTGTTAATTCATCACCACGCTTATCAGATTCAATCAGCATTAATAGTTCTCCAAATATTTTACTTAAATTTCCTCTGTTTATTTCATCTATAATTAAATAAAACTTTTCTTTAGGATTTGATTCAGCTTTTTTACATATTTTATAAAATAAACCTTTTTCAAGTTTAAATCCGTTTTCAGTTGGTCTAAAGCCTTCGATAAAGTCTTCATATGAATAACTTTGATGGAACTGAATTAATTGAACATGACTCTTATCCTCTCTACCTATAATAGAATAAGCTAATCTTTTTGCCATAAAGGTTTTCCCAACACCAGGAGCACCTTCTAAAATAATATTCTTCTTTTTTTCAAGAACGGATACTATTGAATTATATTTTTCTTCATCAATAAATACTTCATTTAGAAAATCATTTTTATCATATTTCTCGTCATTATTTTCTTGTTCAACTTCTTCAATTTCGTCATTTTCAAATTCATTTATGAATTTCCATAAAGCATATCCAAGCCATTGAGGATCATCAGATAGTCTTTCTGGGAAGGCCTCTTTAAAAAATTTACAAATATTAAATGAAATTCTTGCAGATATACCATCGTCTTGTGATTGTATTTCAAATAATTCAGTAATTGTTTGTAACTTTCCTTTTGAACCAATTGAAATAAAATAATTAGGATAATATAGAAAACATAATTTTGCTGCTATTAATGGGATTGTTTGTACTAAAGGGTATTTTTCTTCAACATTAGGAAATTCATTTGTTTCACCTATTTTAGTTAAAAAATCACATAATTGATTTCTAAAATTAATCCAATATTCCTCAGGATTGTCAATAACTTCATTTTTATATCCTCTATAAACATTATCCTTGCTAAAATATATCCCATGTTTTGCAGAGCTTCCGCCTCCACAACCCATTCCAGCATATTTATACTCACCAAATTCTAGTTTATATGATAAAGAATTAACAAAATTATCAGTACCTAAAGCATATTCTTCTAGAGACATATTTTTTAATTTCGTTATAGGATATTCTACATTAAATTTTTCTCTAAGTTTAATTCCATTAATTGCTTCTTCATTTAATTTATATTCTTCTATATTATCAAAATAATATTTTTTAAATTTTTCTTTCATTTTCTCACCGTTCATTATATCAGTTAATATTTTTGCTTTACTTTTTTCTAAATTTTCTTTTGCATTTTCCACAACAAAAGGTTGAACAATATAATAATTTTTATCTTTCAAGAGATAAAATCCAGTAATATCTCCATATAATATTGCTCTTAATTTTTTTATAGTAGTATCACTATTTTCAAATTTATAATATCTATTATTTTGGCCTGAATAATACATTCTAGGAATTCTTATAAACTTTTTGTTAATACTTTTAAAATAATCTAATGAGTTTTTTAAAGAGGAAAAATTATCTTTATATAATTCATTATAATCATCATAAAAATTTAATGTAATATAATTTATTACTTCAATAGTTGCTTGGACATTTAAAAGATAATCATATTCATCGGATAAAAACTCTATAAATTCATTCTTTATTTCTTTATTATCGTTCATATAGTAGCCAGTAACTTCACTATCTTTTATACAATTTAATTGCGCTAATACAGTAGCTTCACTATTTGGAATAATAACCTTTATTCTATTTTTATCTTTTTCCAAGTTCATACTCATAAATCTATCACCTCATGATTCTTTCTCATGTATAATTATAACATATAAATATTCTAAAATATAAAAATGAGTCGTAAATATTACGACTCATCAAATACACCAGTTTTAATAATTTCTTTTAATATAGCCAGCATAACATCAACAACTATGCTGTTTCCAGCCTGTTTATACATTTGAGCTCTTGAGACAACAATTTTAAAGTCATCACTATATCCCATTAATCTTAAAGCTTCTCTTTCTGTAAGCATTCTTAATTTTTTTTCTCCACCTTTATCAGTCATATAATTATCTACACCAGCTCTATGCCTATTACCCATTGTTGATAAAACTGTTCTAGCAACATCTAAATCATATTCAATAGATGTCTTAAAATTTTTTGTTCCAGGTGTTAATACATATTTTCTTACTAGGTCTGATAAAACATATTTGTCATCAATTCTTGATGGATCAAAGGTAGATTCAACAACTTTAATGTTACCATTTTTATCATATTGGAAATTTCCAAACTCACATCTGGATTCTAAGAATTGTTTCATACTATATTTTAACTTAATAGGTTTTGGATATTCAAATTGTTTATGAATTTTTAAATCATTTCTTATACCAATAACAAATACTCTTCTTCTATTTTGTGGAATACCATAGTCCGCAGCATTTAGTATTTGAGGTTCAGTTATATTATAATTCAATGATTTAAAAATCTCTTTAATAATTTCCCACGTTTTCCCTCGATCATGCGTAGTTAATCCTCTAACGTTTTCATATATAAATACTTTGGGATTTACTTCTTTAATAACTCTAGCATATTCATAGAATAGGGTTCCTCTAGCATCTTCCAAGCCTTGTCTAAAACCAACTGCTGAGAATGATTGACAAGGGCTTCCGCCAACTAGTAAATCAACTTTACCATTATAATCGGACCCATCTAATAGATTAATGTCTAAATGAAAATCATCTTCATTTATATGTTCACTATAATTAGCTAAATAACTTTGTTTAACAAAATTTTTTTTCCGACTACTACTTGCATATAAGTCATCAACATATTTCTTTTTATCGATTTTTGATTTCATTTTTTGTATTTTTTTAAATTCTTCTTTTTGATTATATTCAATTTCAATATCACCATTGTCGCACGCAAATTTTATTTCATATGGTATATTACTTCTAATTAAAGCCTGTTCTATTGCGCCTATTCCACTAAATAATGTTGCTAGCTTAAGTTTGTTTCTTTCTTTTTTAGCACTTTTAGAAAAAACACCTGTACTTATTAAATTAGGAATTATTTTTTCAAAAATATTAACTACAATGCTATTACCTGCTTGTCTATATTTATCAACATCATTCATGCCCTCAGGAAAAACAAAAGTATTTGAAAAACCCATTAATCTAACACACTCACTAGGTGTTAGTTTTCTACATACCCCCTCTATACCATTGTATGTAGAAGCATATGCTTTTTTCATTATTTCTTTGTTATTCTTAACTTTGTCTAGAGGAATAAATACAAATTCTCCATTCCAGTTAAATTGTTGATTTGCTTTTTGACACTTCATTATATCAGAATTAATTTGAGCTCTATTTTTATATTTAGGATTTGTTACAAATTCAAAACCTTTTTTTCCTAAATAGTATTTACTATCTACGTTATCTTCTAAATAATCTTGTACTGTAGTTGTAAGCTCTTCTTCTTCAGGAAATCTAAAAGGTTTTGTATCCAAATCATTTCGTATTCCAATTATAAATATTCTAGGTCTATTTTGAGGGATACCATAATCTTTTGCATTTAAAATAGGATTGCTTTTAATATAAATTTTATAATTTAATTCCTTAAATGTATTTTGAACTGTCTCCCATGTTTTACCACCATCATGATTTAACATACCACGGACATTTTCGAATATAAATGATTTTGGTTGAGTTTCTCTAACAATTCTTGCATATTCATAAAATAAGGTACCTCTAGTATCGTTAAATCCACCTCTTTTGCCAATTATTGAAAATGATTGACACGGACTTCCTCCAACCAGTAAATCAACTTCACCTTTATATTTAGTTCCATCTAAAAATCTTATGTCTTGAAAAAAATCCTTATCATCAATTTTATAATTTGCTATATATGTTTGATACATACAATTTGGCTTTTTAAGTGAATTATATAGTTTGTTTACATAATCATTTTTTTCTTCAAAAGACATATTCTTTGTTGCTTTTAAAATTTCCTCTTTTGTATAACTTAATTCTCTTTCGCCGTTATCACAAGCGAAGATTATTTTATGCGAAATTTTTTGTTTAAGAAACGCTTGTTCAATTGCACCTATTCCACTAAATAATGTTGCTAATTTTATCATATTGAATCTCCCGGTTTATTTTTTATCATAAACATAAATTAATTATATCAAAAATTTTTAACATTTGTATCATTTTCTTCTGCTTTTTGTAAATAAATATCAGAGTTTATATATAATATCGAACTATAAGTATGTCTAGTCTAAACATAAAATTATTATATTGGCATCAAATTATTTGAGAAATCTATTTAGATTGATATCAAGTTAGTCATATGATTTGAATGAAAAATAAAGTAAAAATATATGATATTGAAATTAAAGAATATGATTTTGTCAAAAAAAATGAGCCGATCACTCGGCTCTTCAGGGGGTTAGGATCACACACAATAGTAATCCTACACATGATAATTTTGCTTACCATGTAATTAAATATTATATTAATTTTTATAATTAGTCAATAAGGATATTAATCTGTGTTAATCATTAGTTAAAATGTCACCGATTAATAGTATAAATAACAAACAAAGATAAACTTTGTTTGAATGAAAATTATAATTAACGAAAGATAAAAAG
>QWCB01000161.1_pt1 | contig 72445 bp, 55 predicted proteins | sample 1972511 | NCBI WGS metagenome assembly QWCB01 (sample SAMN09866719, study PRJNA288562) | Human gut metagenome isolate term5_stool, whole genome shotgun sequencing... | isolation source: gut | host: Homo sapiens | place: USA: California | reverse complement strand
GCTATACGCCATGAGCACCGCCGTTACAAGGGGGAGCAGCAGATAAAGCAGGGCAATGCTGTCCTTTCCGGAATATCGCTTGGCAAAATAGAAACTGATATAGTAATGTTCAAGGATGATCAAAATGGGAACGAGACTGAGGATGAACCAACCGACGGAGGTGCGGCCCAATGCGATGCGTATGCGTACCCATTCATTGTAAAATGGAATCAGGCATTTCCAGCCGGCTTCCCCTGCTTTCTGGTACAGCTTCCACTGGGCAATGAAATAGACAATCCCTACGACCAAGAAAGCAATTACTAACAGGAAATAAAACGCACCGAGGAAAGCAAGAAACCCCGTAATGTACTCGGAAGTTGCGTTAAATACTTCGTCCGTCGGACTGTATGGTCCAAAGGACCCGTAGATATCGTTATACATATAAGCTTCTCTCTTTTGCTTCTGCAGTTTAACCAGCACATTTTCCGCAGCGCCATCGTCAGACGCATATCATCTTGCGGTTGCTATAAAATGTCTGTCGAAATCCCTATACCCGAAAAAAGAATATTCTGTTCGCTGTGAAAAATATTTTTTTGCATATTCCCTTAATGGTGGGGTAGATACAAGAGGAAAAGGAGAGACAAATGAGAAAAGAGCATTCTCCCGTACGGAAGACCAATTTAACGGATTTCGTGAAAGAACGGGGCAGACAAGAGATCATCGAAAGAGATGATGCATCGCGCGATAAAATCCGCTTTATCGTAGAAGGTATGACTTGTGCGGCATGTCAACATGCCGTTGAACAGGCGGTTTTCGCTGTTGAGGGAGTGCAGAAGGTGCAGGTAAGCCTTTTGACCAATACTATGGATGTCGTTTACGACGGCGAAAAGGCTACGGTAGAGAAAGTCGAAAAAGCGGTTGAAATGGTGGGGTATTCGGCGCATCAAAAGAAGAATACAGCAGCGAAACAAAATGTACACGATAAAAAAAGCGATACGGAAGAAGATCCCTTTGTTTTGCAAGGAAAAGATATGCGCAAGCGATTGCGGATTTCCGTTCCTCTCCTTCTGCTTTTACTTTTCGTCTCTATGGGACCGATGATCGGTTTGCCTCTTCCGTCTTTTTTTCTTGGTCCTTCAGGCAGCATGAATTACGCGCTAACCCAGTTTTTGCTTGTCATACCCATTGTGTTTGTTAATCGGACCTATTTTCTTCATGGGTTTACGAGTCTGCGTCACGGTCAGCCGAATATGGATTCGCTTATTGCTGTCGGAGCGGCAGCGGCTGTTTTTTACGGCGTGTTTGCCCTTTTTCAAATTAGTTATGGATTAGGCTCTGGAGATATAGACCGCGTGATGCACTATCGCCACGACCTGTATTTTGAAGGAGCCGGAACGATTCTAACCCTTATCACCTTGGGGAAATACGGGGAATTGAACAGTAAACGGAAAACCACGGATTCTTTGCGTGCTCTGATGGCACTGCAACCAAAAACGGCAAGGCTATGGCGAAACGAGCAGGAGATCATCGTTCCCATTGAAGAAGTAGAAAAAGGGGATATTCTTTCTGTACGTCCGGGAGAACGCATTGCCCTGGATGGCATTATCGTAGAGGGACAAAGTAGTATTGATGAATCCGCCATTACGGGGGAAAGCCTTCCTGTGGAAAAACACGTAGGGGATTGTGTAACAGGAGCTACAATGAACACTGTCGGGGCATTTCGATTTCGTGCGACGGCGGTGGGTGAGGAAACGACGCTGGCAAAGATTATTGCGCTGGTGGAAGAAGCACAGGCAACAAAAGCGCCGATGCAGGCGTTGGCAGACAAGATATCTGCCGTCTTTGTTCCTATTGTCATCGGCATTGCCCTTTTCACTTTTGTGGTTTGGATGGCGTTAGGTCAGCCGTTCACATTTGCTCTCCGTTTGGCTATTTCGGTTTTAGTCATTTCTTGTCCGTGTGCGCTCGGTTTAGCTACGCCGGTAGTGGTCATGGTTGCGACGGGAAAAGCGGCAGAAAATGGTCTGTTGATTAAATCGGCTGAGGCGCTGGAACGCCTGCATGAAATTCAGGTTCTTGCCCTGGATAAAACAGGCACGATTACCGAAGGACACCCGCGTATGACGGATCTCTTTCTTTTTGACGACCTCGACGTGCAGCAGATTCTTTGGCTTGCTGCATCGCTTGAGGCGCAGTCCGAACAACCTCTTGCGCAGGCAGTGGTAGAAGAGGCAAAAGAGCGATCGATTTTCCCCAAACCGGTGGAGTTATTTTCTGCTATCCCTGGAAAGGGGGTAAGTGCTCGATTTGTGCAGGAAGAGAAATCCTATGCGCTTGTGGCAGGAAATGTGCGAATGATGCAGGAAACAGGAATTGGTGTCGATGCCTTTCTTTCCGTGGCGGAGAAAATGGCGGATGAAGGAAAAACACCGATTTATTTTGCGGTGGATGGCAAAATTGCAGCCGTATTCGGTATTGCGGATGTGATCAAGCCTTCCAGCCGTATAGCCATACATGCCATTTCTACTCGTGGCATAACGCCCCTCATGCTCACCGGCGACACGGAGCGAACCGCCAAAGCCATCGCGCGCGACCTTAATGTCGAGCAATTTGCTGCCGGTCTTCTTCCGCAGGAAAAAGAGGCGTTTTTGCGTAAATGGCAAGAAAGCCATGCTGGTCTTCTGGCAATGGTAGGAGACGGAATTAATGATGCGCCTGCGCTCGTGCGTGCTGATGTGGGTATTGCCATTGGCGCCGGTACGGATGTTGCGGTGGATTCCGCGGATGTTGTTTTAATCCGTTCGGATTTACGGGATGTGGTGACGGCAATCGATCTGTCAGCACGCACGACTGCGAAAATACGACAGAATCTGTTTTGGGCTTTTTTCTATAACGTCCTTTGTATTCCACTTGCTGCAGGAGTGTTCTATCCGTTCTTTAACGTGACCCTGAATCCGATGATTGCGGCTGCGGCGATGAGCCTTTCTTCGGTTTTTGTGATGACGAATGCTCTGACGTTGCAGCGTTTTCGTGTTCAACAGGACGATGTTTCCTCTTTGCCAGAAGAGAAAAAACACGTAGTAAACATCCGTTCGATACAGAGAGGGATGGGGTACAATAAAGGCGAAGCGTCGTTGCAGGAGAACACCTTTCGAAATGGTGTTAAACATGAGAATAAAGTGGACTATTCTGCAACAGGGAAGAACGCGGCTGTGCATTCTATAGGAAAGGAGCAGCGTATGAAAAAACAATTATCCATAGAGGGCATGTCTTGTATGCATTGTCAAAAGCATGTTCAAGATGCGCTTAATGCCATCGACGGGGTTCATGCAGAGGTGGACTTGGAAAATGCGGTTGCCGAAGTGCAGTTAACAAACGAAGTCAGCGATGAAGCCTTAAAACAAGCCGTAGCGGATGCCGGATATACGGTCACTGCCATTGAGGAGAAAACATGTTGAGGCTATTTGCGTTTGACTTGGATCAGACGCTTTTGGTGGAAGGAAGTATAAAAGGACGAAATCGAAATTGCCTTCGCGCTTTGCAGAATGCAGGAAAAACGATTGCGCTGGTCACCGGACGTGTTTTGCGATCGCCGCAGTTTTTGGCTGCGCAGGCTGGGCTTCGTGCGTATTGCATCGGGTCAAACGGCGCAGTGGTGGCAACACCGGATGGCAAAGTACTATATAAAGAAGCCATTCCTACGCAAACGGCGGTTCAACTCATTCAGATAGGAATCCGCCACCGCGTTTATTTTCACTTTTATTCGCAGGAGACCCTCTTTTCACCGTACTGTTTGCCGGAACGCTTTGCGCATCTTATCGCCTCTAAAACCGAATATGGTACACGGATGCAGTGCAACATCCATATTCAGGAACGTGCCGACTTGGAAATGGGTTCGCAGGAAATGTTGAAAATACAGTATTCCACAGGCGAAGATGTGGAGCGTCAGAATGCTTTGTTGCGCGATTTGCGTGAGATTCCCTCTATAACCGTTACCATGTCGGGAAAAGGGCTTATTGAAGTCATGGCGGAGCGTGTGGATAAATGGAACGGCATCTTGGTGATTGCCGACGCGCTGGGCATTGCGCCGGAAGATATCTGTGCCATGGGGGATTATTCTAACGACCGTCGAATGATTGCCAAAGCGGGCATGGGAATCGCCATGGGCAATGCATTGGCGGAAGTGAAGGATGCGGCGGATCGCGTTACCGCTACCGCATCGGATTTTGGCGTTGCGCAGGCAATAGAACAGCTGAAAGAAGAAGGATTCTGGTCATGACACAAGAAACAAGAAAAGACCAAAAAAGAGTGGACATTCTCATTATCGGAGGAGGACCTGCCGGTCTTTCTGCTGCGCTTTATGCGGCACGAAGCGGAAAATCGGTCGTCGTTTTGGAAAAGGAGACCATTGGCGGACAGATGATGGTTACCGCTGTTGTTGAAAATATGCCGGGTGGGGATAATGATCCGTCCGTACTGGCGTCTCGCATGAAAGAACAGGCGCAACATTTCGGTGCGCAGTTTCTGCGTGGCGAAGTGATTCGAGTGACCTTGGAGGGAATGCCCAAACGTGTAGAGACCGAGGAAACCATTTGGGAAGCGGGAGCTGTTATCTTGGCGACCGGCGCTAATCCGCGCAAACTCGGTCTTGACCATGAAGATGCGTATATCGGAAGAGGATTGGGATACTGCGCGACCTGTGACGGTCCGTTTTTTGCAGGACTACCCATCTATGTTGTCGGCGGCGGCGATGCGGCATTTGATGAAAGTCTTTATCTTTCGACGCTGAGCGATGCGGTGACCATTCTTTATCGTGGTCCCGTACCACGTGCAACAAAGTTGCTGCAGGAACGCGCAAAGGCATCTGGAAAAATCCAAGTCGTATTGAATACGGAAGTGGTACGACTCGGAGGAGATCCGACGTTATCCTCGTTTGTGATGAAAAACAACGTGACCGGAGAAGAAAAAACCATCGAAGGGGATTTTGGGTTGTTCATTTACATTGGAATGATCCCGAATACCTCGCTTTATAAAGAACAGATTCTCTTAGATGATGCCGGCTACATTGTGGCAGGAGAGGACACCAAAACCAATTTGCAAGGGGTGTTTGCGGCAGGAGATGTGCGCACAAAGACCGTTCGCCAAATTGTCGGAGCCCTTTCGGACGGTGCGACAGCCGCTATCGAAGCAGGTCGCTATCTGGATCAGCAGAACAAGTGAGGGATAAAGCATACATGGGCTCGACGAGAAAACGAAAAAAGAAAAGGATGCTCAGCGACTGGATGGGAAAATGGCACCGCGTGACCGTTCTCCTTCTCAGCGCACTCCTTTTTTTTAGCCTGCTGTGGTCTTTTTATCGGAGTAATATGACATTCAAAACGACAGAATATACGGTGGAAAGTCCCTATTTGCCCAATGCGTTTAACAACTATCGCATTGCGCAGATTTCGGACTTACATGACAATGTCTTCGGACAAAAAGGAAGTAAGCTGCAAGAAGCGATAGACGAGGCAAAGCCCAATATTGTCGTGTTGACCGGAGACATTATTTCCCGTCGCACGAAAAAGGTAGACGACGTGGTCGAAGCGTTAAAGCCCATCGCCGAGAAGTATCCCACGTATTATATTCGCGGCAATCATGAGCTTTATCGCGATGAGAACATGGAAGGCGCGGAAACTTTCTATAAGGCGCTTGATGCGATTGGTGTGATTCGTTTGGAGAATCGCACGGTAACGTTGCTACACCGTGAAGCAACGATTCGTCTTGTCGGACTGATGGAGCCATTGGGGTGTTACGAGTACTCTTCGCCGCCAAACATGGAGGAGCTGTTGGGCAAAAAAGGAGACGACTATACCATTCTTCTTGCGCACAACCCTTTGCCGTTTGAAACCTATGCGGATTGGGGAGCCGACCTTATTCTTTCCGGTCATGTTCACGGCGGCGTGATTCGCCTTCCTATTGTAGGAGGTGTATTGTCGCCGGAACGAAAATTGTTCCCAGCGTACAGTAAGGGCATTTATCAACGGGGAAAGCAGAGTATGGTCGTTTCGACCGGCATGGGGGGATCAAAGTTTCCCTTCCGTCTGTTCAACGACCAGGAATTAGTTGTGATTACGCTGACTTCGCAGTCTATTCACTAATCAAGGAGGCACGATGAATATCGTAGATATCATACTTAAAAAACGCAATGGAGGAACGCTGGAAGACGAAGAAATTCGCTATTTTGTGGATGGCGTCAAAACCAAGACGATTCCGGACTATCAAATTTCCGCCTTGCTCATGGCGATTTATTTTTCCGGCATGGATAGTCGAGAGTTGGCGAGTCTGACAAGAGAAATGGCGTATTCAGGTGATCGCCTGTCTTTTCCGGCGCTTCGCCATCCCATAGTGGACAAACATTCTTCCGGCGGAGTCGGCGATAAAACCTCGTTAGTAATCGCCCCCATTGTTGCGGCATGTGGTTTGCCCATTGCTAAGCTCTCTGGCAGGGGATTAGGGTTTACCGGCGGAACGATTGATAAGCTCGAGAGTATTCCCGGATTTCGAACAGAGATTGGGGAAGAGGAGTTCACTGAATTTGTTTCACGCGATGGTATAGCCATTATCGGGCAAAGTGCAGATATAGCGCCGGTGGATAAAGTTCTCTACGGTTTACGCGATGTGACCGGAACGGTAGATTCCCTTCCTCTCATTGCCGCCTCCATCATGTCGAAGAAATTGGCGGACGGTTCGGATGCCATTGTTTTGGATGTCAAATACGGTTCCGGTGCATTTATGAAAACACCGGAAGAAGCAATTCGTCTCGCCGAAGTCATGGTCGGCATCGGCGAGGACAATGGAAAGAAAACCATCGCACTGGTGACGGATATGACGCAACCTTTGGGGTGTGCCGTTGGCAATGCCATGGAGGTTAAAGAAGCAATAGAAACACTTTGCGGAGAAGGTCCTGCCGATTTTAAGGCGGAGTGTTATGCGCTTGCCAAAGCGATGCTCCTTGCCGGGGAATGCGCGAAGAGTGATGCCGAAGCGGAGGAACTTGTTCGCGACGCGATTACCTCAGGAAGAGCGCTTCAAAAGTTTAAGGCGATGGTGAAGAATCAAGGCGGAGAGGTTTCCTACGTCGAAGATCCTTCTCTTTTCCCCAAAGCAACATATTCTCTTGAGGGCAAAGCCGAAGAGGATGGCACTATCTCTGCCATCAACGCAGAAACAATAGGAAAGAGTTCCTTGCTTCTCGGAGCAGGCAGACGACGCACGAATGATGCGATTGATCCGGCTGTGGGGCTTTACGTGTGGAAAAAAGTTGGGGATGCGGTTCATAAAGGGGATGTTTTGTTTACCGTTGAGGCTAACGATGAAGAAAAGGGCAGAGAAGCCATTGTCTTGGCGAAATCCGCTTATTCCTTTACACGTAATTCCGTCGCTTCTGCGCATACTCCCATATATGCAATAGTGCGAAAAGATGGCGTAACCCTCATGAAGCAGGATGCATAAGGAGACAACATGCAAAAGTGGACAAGACAAAACTGCCCTCAAAAAGCATTGGTAGACGCTGCAGAAGAAGCATTGGCGAATGCCTATTCGCCGTATTCGCATTTTCAGGTCGGGGCAGCGCTCTTAGATGAGCATGGCGTCATTTGGAGCGGATGTAATATTGAGAATGCGGCCTTCTCACCCGGCACCTGTGCCGAACGCACAGCGCTGTATAAAGCGGTTTCAGAGGGAGCGTGTTCCTTTCAGGCGATTGCCATTGTCGGACGGCACGAAGGAGAAAGAAAGCTCACCGACGCATTCACAACCCCTTGTGGCGTTTGCCGACAGGCGTTAAGTGAATTTTGCGCGAAGAAGATGCCGGTATTTTTAGCCAATGGGGAAGATTGCGTCATCGAATATACATTGGACGAATTGCTACCGCATTCCTTTGGTCCGGAAGATTTGTCGTGATGTAGAAAACAAATGAAAAAAGACCTCCTTCTCGGTGTAAGCGGGAAAGAGGTCTTTTTTGTTAGAGATGTAAGATGGCTTTTGCCAAGAGAAAGAAAACAATCAATCCGCTGGCGTCAATGATAGTCGTAATGAGCGGAGCAGCCATTAATGCCGGATCTACGCCGATGCGTTCCGCCAATAGCGGAAGCATACCTCCCAGAAGTTTAGAAAAGAGAACGATCGTCATGACTGCTAAGCCGACGACGATGCCCACAACGGGATCGTTTGGCGGAAATAGAGCGACGCGCAGAAAGGAGAGAAGCCCCAGCACGAGACCTACGCAGAGTGCTACGCGAAATTCTTTCCAGAGAACGCGAGGCGCATCTTTCCTATCAATATCTCCGGTCGCCAATCCGCGAATGATGAGCGTTGAGCTTTGCGCACCGGTGTTTCCGCCGGTATCGGTAAGCATCGGGATAAAGGTCACAAGAATGGGCAAGGTCAAGAAGGCATTCTCGAAAGAGCCTAAAATCAAACCATTGAGCATTCCGGAGAGCATAAGGAACAACAACCAAGGTAGCCGGCTTTTTGCCATATCCCACACGCTGGTATCAAAATACTCTTTGTCATTCGGGTTAATCGCCGCCATGATTTGAAAGTCTTCGCTTGCCGCCTGTTCCGAGATATCCAACGCATCGTCCGCTGTAATGATACCGACTATGCGTGACTCCGAATCAGTAACTGGCAGTGCGCTAAAGTCGTAGCGGGAGATGACATCGAGCGCATCTTCCTGATCGGTATCCGTAGTGACGGAGATGACATGATCGTGCATCACGTCCACGATATTTTGCTCATCGTCTGCGGAGAGAAGTTCCCGAACCGACAGAACACCCAGGAGTTTCAAATCTTTACTGGTAACATATACTTCGGAAAAAGAATCCAAAAGGCGTTTTTCATGGCGAATCTTATCAATCGCTTCGCGCACCGTCATGAGAGGATAAATCTGGATAAATTCGGCGCTCATGACGCTGCCAGCGGATTGATCGCTATACTTCAGAAAGCGATTGAGCTGTTCCCGTTTTTGCGGCGTAGCCGTCTGCAAAACAGCACGCACCGCATTGGCAGGCATTTCTTCCAGTAGGTCAACAGCGTCGTCCACGTAAAGACCGTCGAAGATAGACGCTGTCTGCGATGTGGTAAACAGCGCCACTAAATCCAATGCGCGCGGTACGCTTAAATACGAAAAGACATGCGCCGCTTTATCTTTCGTCATAAAACGAAAAAACATGGCGGCTTCTTCTGCCGGCTCTTCCTCTAAAATTGTCGCCACGTCCGCAGCGTGCATATCTTCAATATGCTGGCGGACCCCGACGACATCTTTTTTTTCAATTAGTTCATTGAGCTTCTCTACAAAAGTTTTATTTTCCATTTTGCACCTCCGTCATGGTACGCACGGCAATGCAAACGTCTCCTACCCAATTGGGAAATGAGCGCCTTTCTCAGCGCAGAAAAACAAGAAGAGAAAAAGAAGGCTTCTCTTCGGAAAGGCGTTCATTCATCGAACTTCGAGGTTCAGTCGGCGGCGTTTCTGCATTGTCTGAATGGTTCACAGGTCCCATGTTGAACTCCTTTCTTCTTGAAAATGAATGGACGCGATGCGCCCTATCTTTTATTTTAGGCACTATCCCGAAAAATGGCAAGAAAAAGGAGCGCTTTTCTTTTTTAATGCAGAAAAGCGCTCCCGGTTGTCGCGATAAAAAGGCAGCCCATCCAATAGTGGTTTACCCGGAAAGAATTATTCTTGTCTGGAAAGCACCTGATCCACCTGAATCGCAAGCGCACATTCCATACGTCTGCGGAAAAGTGTACAACTAAACGGAACGGTTCCCGTGAGGGAGCCGGAAGCGTGCCACGCATTGGCAGCGCATCCGCCGGAACAGTAGAGTTTTGCCCAACAGTCGCTGCATTCAGGATGAGAATAGCAATTACATTCCTTGAAAGGTTCGGTTACGACTGGATTGGTAATGCCATCGAAAACATTGCCCACGATAAATTGTTCTTCACCGACAAACTGATGACACGGGTACAGATCCCCCTGTGGAGTGACCGCCAAATATTCAACGCCACTTCCGCATCCGGAGATGCGTTTATGAATACAGGGGCCGCCTTCTAAATTCATCATGAAATGGTAGAACACGAAGGGGTGATCCGTCGGCGCAAGATCGTCAACAGAATTGCCTTGTCGGACAGCGTTTCGGGCGAGACGATTTCGGCGAATCATTTCCGAAGCGAGTTTATCGTATTCATTAAGAAGCATTTTCGTATCTTCGGAACTAAGCATGTAAGGCTCATTGGCGTCGCCAATGACCGGCTCCATGGAAAGACGATAGAATCCGAGATTTGCCATATGCAGCACATCCTGATAAAAGTCAACGTTATTTTTGGTAAAGGTGCCACGCATATAATATTCTTTTTCGCCGCGCTGTTTGACAAAGGAGCGAAAACGCGGAACAATGCGATCGTAGCTTCCTCGACCGTCAATGGTGTGACGAAGGCGGTCATGCACTTCTTTTCGTCCATCTAAAGACAGCACAACATTGTGCATTTCTCGGTTCAGGAATTCGGTTACTTCGTCATCTAACAACATGCCGTTCGTGGTAAAGGTGAATCGGAATTGTTTTCCTGTTCCCGCTTCTCTTTTACGGGCATACGCTACGGTATCTTTGACCAGCTGCCAATTGAGCATGGGTTCCCCGCCAAAAAAATCAATGTCTATTTTTTTATGGGGACCAGATGCTTCTACTACAAAGTCGATGGCGCGTTTAGCCACCTCCATGGTCATCAGGGCACGCTCGCCGTGATACTTTCCTTGGCTGGCAAAGCAATAGTCGCAATCTAAGTTGCACGTATGCGCAACGTTCAGACAAAGCGCTTTGACATAGGTTTTTCGGTCGCGCAATTGGAAGGACAGATTCGCATAGGGATCTTCGGTAAAAAGGCGTTTTTCTTCAATCAGTGTTGCCAGATCCGATAGTGCTTCATCCACCTCATCCGCGGTAAAGGAAGGAAATGCTGTCAGAATGCGTGTTTTTGCCGTCTTTTGTGTATCGTCATCCAGACCTTGTTCGGGAAAAAAAACTTTTTCTTTTTGTAACGTTTCTAACACACCCAATAAAGCAAAAGAAAGGTCGTCTAAAATATGAACCGCGCCGGAATAGACATCCAGCGCGATTTTATATCCTTGCGATTGAAAAAAATGAATCATTCGTACTTGTCGTTCCTTATTTCGACGCCTGTTCGCAGTCTTGGTTCGCAATGCCGCAGGACGTTTTGCACGCCGACTGGCAAGAGGTCTGGCATTCGCCGCATCCGCCCTCTTTGGCGCTCTTTTGAAGATCACGGGTTTGCAAACTGATAATATGTTTCATCTTGTCCTCCTCAGGATCATGACCGCTGGTCAATTGGTTTTCCCATTCGGGTTTCTTCTATTTTACGTTCGTGTAGGCAAAGCGTCAACCGGGTAATGCTGTCTCTGTTTCATCCGTAATGGATTCAGCAAGTTCTGCGCCGACGACATACAGAGAGAGTTTCTGGAAAGGGAGCCCTTCAGGACGCCGATCGGTACGTAACCGCACGCCGCGCGATGCCATCCCTTGTAAGGCATCTAAAGTGCTTTGACGGATTTGTTCACCGGGCATCAAAAGAGGAATGCCGGGGGGATAGGTCCATAAGGCTTCTGCCGCAACATATCCTGCCGTATCGGAAAGCAACACATCCGATTTGGGTGCTCGACGCGCCTGGGCAATCGAGAGAACCTGCACAGGTAACGAGGGAAGTGTGGAGACCGGACGCTTTTTCGGTGTTTTGAAAAGCGTGGCATCAATTTTCAAGATGGCATCTACGAGAGAGGGGAAAATCGTCGGGTCATCGCCAATAGAAAGCAGGAGGAGAACATGTTCTGCCTGCGCCATTTCCGGTTCAAACCCTTCTTTTCGCAATCGAGATGCCAGCTGTGGACCAGAAACAGAGGCCTGTGCTGTGGAAAGGACAACGCGGAAGGGGTCACTGGGAAGAACGACCCTCTGTGCATTAAAATCCATCCACTCCAGAACCGTAAGAGTACGTAAACGCCTTGCTGCTGCAAGCCAGGCATCAAGGACTTCCTGATGCCGCCGGATGCCTTCTTTTGCCAATGTTCGCAAACAATGATCGATCGATGCGAGGAGAATATGCGAGGGCGAACTGGTCTCAAAAATAGAAATGGCGCGGGAAAGCTCTGTGCAATCCACGCTGCTTGCGGCATGAACCAGCGCAGCCGGTGTCAACGCGGGCAAGGTTTTGTGCAGACTTTCGACGACGAGATCGGCTCCATCCATAACGGCATCGGTAAAATGTGGTAGAAAGCCTGCCAGATAGCGCAAATGTGCGCCATGCGCCTGATCAACCATGAGCTTGGCACCATGAAGATGGCAGAGCTCGGCGATGGCACGAATATCGCAGCGTTGGCCTTCAAAAGTAGGCGAGGTGAGCAATACCGTTTTAATGTCCGGAAAAGCATCCAAAGCCGCTTGTACCTGTTCCGGTCGAATGGGACCGGGAATGCCCGGTGGCAATACATCCGGCATGAGGTATACCGGCTTGAGATGAAGCAGTTCCACCGCATGATATAGACTCTGATGGCTTGCACGGGAAAGAAGAATCGCGGAGCCGGGCGGACAAAGCGTGTACATCCCGGCAAGATTCCCGCCTGTAGAGCCCTGAACGGAGTAAAAAGAAGCGGCAGCGCCTACCTCTTTTGCCAATTCTTGCAGTCTTTTACGCAAGGCGGCATCCGGATGGTGAAGATCCCAAGTCCCCTCAATTTCGGTTACATCCAGCCCATAGGGAAGCTCTTGACCATAACGGGGATTTCGTTTGTGCCCTGGCATATGAAGAGGATAGAGCCCGTTCTTGCGAACGTCTCTTAGCGTATTTAAGTATTCGTTCGGCTCTTGTGGACCATGCTGTTCCATATATCTTCCTTCTATTGCGCTATGCCTTGTTTTTCGCCCCATGGCGGAAGTTCTTGATTTTCTTGCCAGTGTCCTTTTGCGTTATAACGTTTCTTTTATAAGAAGAAAACCGTATAATGGGAAGGACAGTAGCGATCCGTCTGTCAACGGCATACGTAGAATTATACCGTGTATTCTCTTTATGTTGGATTTTTTCCGAAAGGAGGCGACATGCGCGAATTCAAAACGATTTTTCCTTTTTTCAAGGAAAATCGCCGTCACTATCTATTCGGTATTTTCATGCTCATTTTGGTAGATGCTGCCGGTTTGTACAGCCCACAAGTGATTCGCCGCTTTGCGGATTTGGCGCAGGCCGGTCAACTGACCGAACGGTTAATTCTCGAACTCGTGGTATGGATTTCCGGCTTAGGGCTCTTTATGTCGTTGGGACGCTACTTTTGGCGCAATGCGATTTTTGGTGCCGGAAGACGTCTTGAATACTGGTTGCGCGATAAGTTGTTCCGTCATTATTTACATCAAGATCAGCGCTTCTTTACTGACCATACCACAGGGGATTTGATGGCACACGCCACAAATGACGTAGTTATGGTGGGGCAAGCGATGGGCGGTGGCGTCATGATGTTAGTGGACAGTCTGTTTATGACCGCCTTTACGGTAATTATGCTTGTTTCCACGATTGGCGTAGGCAACGCATTAGTGGCACTCGTTTCGTTACCGTTTCTCGCTTTTGTTATTGCCAAACTGATGGGACCCATACATAGAAGAGGACGTGCGCTGCAAAATGCATTTTCCGACCTGACCAGTGAAACAGAAGAAAACTTATCGGGAATGCGCGTGATTAAGGCGTGTGCTATCGAAGACAACCGCAGCGCATCCTTCCGTTCGGTCAATAGAGATTATGCCAAAAAGTTTATCCGCTGGAGTTTGGTGGATATGCTCTTTGATCCTTCTGTTACGTTGATTTCGGGATTGAGTTTTGTCGTTTTTATTCTCTACGGCGCTTTGCAGATTCGACGTGAAGTGTTTACGATTGGTGCATTCGTAGCGACAATCGAATATCTGAATATGATTGTTTGGCCGCTCATTGCTATGGGGATGATTGTTTCTCAATTTCAACGAGGGGCATCTTCTATGGCACGCTTAAATGAGCTTTTTCGCATACGCTCGACGGTTGAGGAAGTCACAAATCCGGTAGAAGACGGGGAATGGAAAGGGGAAGTGGAATTTCGCCATGTATCCTTCCGTTATGCGCCAGATCTTCCCTGGGTGTTGAAGGATATCAGTTTTACGCTTCATCCGGGAAATTCACTGGCGATACTGGGCAAAACAGGGGTCGGCAAATCGACCATCGTTCAACTTTTGCTTCGTCGTTATGATGTGACGGAAGGGCAAATTCTCGTGGACGGTGTGGATATTCGGCAGTGTTCTTTTGCCCGTCTCTACCAGACATTCGGGGTGGTGGCACAGGAGAGCTTTCTCTTTTCTCGCAGCATTGCGGAGAATATTGCCTTTGGCGGCGAAGAGGAGAATCTAAAAGCGGTAATAGAAGCGGCGCGTTTTGCGCAGGTGGATAAAGACATTGAAGGAATGAAAGAGGGTTATGACACTGTAGTGGGCGAACGAGGCGTAACCCTTTCCGGTGGACAAAAACAGCGAATTTCCATCGCTCGCGCATACTATCGCAATGCGCCGATTTTACTATTGGATGATGCACTCTCGGCTGTGGATACCGAGACAGAAAGTCGTATTTTAGCCGGCTTAAAAAAGCATAAAAAAGGAATCATCATGATTAGTCAGCGCATATCGACCGTGCAGCATGCTGACGAGATCATCGTGGTGGAAGAGGGGACTATCACCCAGCGAGGAAACCATGAGCAATTAGCGAACGAAAGCGGCTTTTATCGTGAACTTTACTATCGACAGCTGTTGGAAAGTCAAATGGATGGTGTTAGTAAGAAGGAGATCGCTTTTTCGTCTGCATCTCGTTCTGCGATAGGTTCTTCATCGATAATGCAGGACTCGATAACGGGAAGGGGGAGCGAATGAAAAAGAAACAAACACCTCTTCGTCGCCTTGCCGGCTATGCCAAACCCTACATAGGTTGGTATGCGCTCATTTTTATCACCATGCTATTGAGTACCGCTGTCGTTTTGCTTCGTCCAAAGATTATCCAAGTCTTAATTGACGGTCCGCTAACCGCTTTGCAGACGCCTGGTTTATCTACCGGCGAAGCGGATGCGCAAATGGCCTCTGCGGTGCAGTTGGGATTACTTTATCTTGCGACCATCGTATTTCACTTTTTTGTGATGTATGCGGCAGGAATGTTAACGCAGCGTACCGGTGTCTATATCGTGACGGATATGCGCCAGCAAATCTATGATCATGTTTTGCGCCTGCCGATGACCTATTTCGATCATCATGCCATCGGCAGCCTTGTTACCCGTGTTACAAATGATACGGAGTCGGTTTTAGACCTATATACCTACGTTTTGACGAATCTGTTTCGCAATTTGGTGCTGTTTTTTGGCATTCTGGCGATGCTTTTTTCTTTGAATCTGCGCCTGGCGATCTTGGTGACGCTTCTTACCCCCTTTGTCATGCTCATTTCCGTGATTTTTCAGAAGCGCATTCGTGTGGTATACGACAAACAACGCGCGATCCGCTCGCTCATCAACACCAAATTAGCGGAGAACATCAACGGAATGAGTGTTATTCAGACGTTCTTTCGGGAAAAGAAGATTTATGACGAATTTGATGAGACGAACCAGTCCTATTACCACGCGTCGCGCAGGGAAGTTAAATACTATAGTATTTATCGTCCTGCCATTGAGGTTGTGCGAACGGTTGGCTTAGCGTTGCTTTTCTGGATAGGTGGCGGAGCGCAGATACGAGGGGCGATAACCTTCGGTGTGCTTTATGCCTTTATTAATTACCTGCAGCGGCTGTTCATGCCCATCCAGGAGATGGCAGAACTCTTCAATGTGATGCAATCGGCATTCTCGTCCTCCGACCGCTTATTTAAGCTCTTAGATGCTCCAGAAGAACCGTATCTGATGGGAAAACAGGTAGGAAAACATGGATTTACAGGGAAGATTGAATTTCGTCATGTTTGGTTCCGCTATCCTAAACCGGAGAGTACAACGGAGAAAGAGGATGCGCATGACGTATTGCCCGTAATGTCACCGACACAGGATCAAGAAGTGCCTTGGGTTTTACAAGATGTTTCGTTTACTATTGCGCCGGGGCAATTTGTTGCGTTCGTCGGAGCAACCGGTGCCGGAAAGAGTACAATTCTCAGTCTCCTTGCTCGGTTTTATACCGTCGAACGAGGAGAAATTCTGTTAGATGATGTCAATGTCAACGACTATGATTTAGTTTCGCTGCGCCGCGCCTTGGGCATTGTGCAGCAGGACGTCTTCCTATTCAAGGGAGACATCCTCGGCAACATTACGATTGGTCGTCCAAATGTTGATCGCAGACAGGCGATATGGGCAGCCGAGTTGGTGAATGCGAACAGTTTTATCGAACGTCTGCCAAAGACCTATGATGAGCCTGTCGTAGAACGCGGAGCGACACTTTCTGCCGGACAACGCCAGCTACTATCCTTCGCCCGCACCATTGCAGGGGATCCGTCTATCTTGATTCTGGATGAAGCTACGGCGAATATTGATACAGAAACCGAACAGTTGATTCAGAATGCTATTCAGAATATGGCGAAGAATCGAACGATGTTAGCTGTCGCACATCGCATTTCTACCATTGCTGGGGCGGACCATATCATCGTCATGCACCATGGGCGTATCGCAGAACAGGGAACGAAAGAGGAATTGATTGCGCAGAATGGTTTGTTCCGCGTGCTTTATGAGTTGCAATATGGACAGGAGGAATAAATGCCGAATGAAAAGGAAATGACTTCTCAGGTGAGCGTGAAGTTTTTTCAGCAACAAAAAAACTTGGCATATCACATTGCCTATTCCTTGACACATGAGGAAAGTCGTGCGGAAGAAGTGGTTCGCGAGGTGATGGGCATCCTTCACGAGTGTGGCGTGATGGATGGTGAGTGGACGAAAGAGGAAAAAAAGGCAATTCTGGCTTTGGTAACACGTCATCGCGCGCTTGTTGCTGCCAGAGCAAACCGTTCACAGCAACCGATGGAACGGCATGAGGATGTGGCGATTCCCTCCCTCGTGGGAGATGCGGAGGTAAGCGTTTTTGGTGAGCAGATTGCGCGTATTCCCGAACGTGACCGCATCGTATTACAATTAAGCATCCTGTTTTCGTTGTCCGACGAACGCATCGCTTCTCTATTACGCATGAAACGAAGCGCGGTGATTTCTCGTCGAACACGAGCTCTTGCGTTTATTGGGGCAGAAAACAATCTTTCCTCTACCCAACAGCAGGAACTTTCGCAATATCCTTCCTTTGTTACGGCGCTGCATCTTTTGCTGAAGAGCTACATCAATTCTGTTGAGGCGGTATCGCATTTAGATACGCATATCTTCGCGCCAGAAAGGGAAGAACAAATTCTCAACGACCTGCAAGGGAATATTCTTTACCATCGAGCAATGAATAAGGTTTCACGTTTGCGGGAGTCGCAGAATCGTATTCTTCTCTTAGTCGGTGCGATCATGATTGCAGTAATCCTCGTTTTTGTTGTTCTCCAGGCGCTGGGACATTCGGGAGAACACCGTCGTTTTGAAATTGAAGAATCCACGCTTTCCTCGGAAGAAACTTCCTCCATTGCGGAAGATGTGACGGAAATTCGCCAAGTGAAGCGCGCACATGCGGCATATTATAAAGATCGCATTCTTTTTCTGGATGAAAAAAGCGGCATTCTTTATGAAGCCAAATTGGGATCTCCCGTTCGTGCATTATTGAATTTGCGCGATGCGCTTACAGAGGCATACGGCATTGAGCATATCGGATACCAGGATGGACGCATTTATCTTGCTTTTGTGGATGGACGAGGCGGCCATGTGGATGGCAATCCACCAACGCTCACGATGGAAGAATACTGGGTGGAATCTTGGTTTTCACAGCAGGAGAAAGCGCCTGCGGCAAGCAAAATCCTCGTGGACGGCATTGAATATCAATTACAGCAGGAGGAGAATTAAATACAGGCAATGTAATCAAGTAAAAAAAGACCATCCGCGTGAATGCGGATGGCTTCTTTTTACTTCGAATGGCTTTTATTTGCTGTCCTTCGATCCTTTTTTGGTAATACCGGAAAAGTTTACGCCCGTATCTTGTGGAGCATCCACCTTGAAATCATAATCTTTACCAGGCAGCAAGGCATTGAGGAAAATACCTAAAAGAGCGGCAATGGCAAGACCGGAAAGAGAAACGGTTAGGCTGCCTACGCTGAATTGTAATCCCGGATGTTCTCCGGTAAAGCCGAGAGCGGAGACGAAAATGGCAGCTGCGACAATCAGATTTCGGCTGTTCGTAAAATCCACGTGATTTTCAACCAAATTGCGGACACCGATGGCAGAGATCATGCCGTAGAGAATAAGGGAAACGCCGCCGATAATCGCAGTGGGAATAGAACGGATAAAACCGCTTACCACGGGGAAGAAGGAAAGCAGAATGGCGAAAACAGCAGTAATCTGCATGACCTTGGGATCATAGACGCGCGTTAGCGCCAGAACGCCGGTATTCTCGCCATAAGTGGTGTTGGCAGGACCACCAAACGCCGCGGCAAGAGAAGTGGCAAGACCATCGCCGAGAAGAGTGCGATGCAGTCCGGGATCTTGGATATAGTTCTTACCGACGGTAGCGCCAATGGCGGTAATATCGCCGATATGTTCCATCATTGTCGCCAGGGATATGGGCATGATGGTGATAATCGCGGAGAGATCAAATTTCATGAAGGATTCCGGATGCAGAGGAAGCGCAATGGGCGCCGCCTGTGTAATCGTTGTAAAATCTACTCGATTCAGGAACAGGGCAAAGACGTACGATACGAGAACCGCAAGAATAAGAGGAATGATACGAAGCATCCCCTTGCCCCAAATGTTGAAAAAGATAATGGTGGCAATAGCGATAATGGCAAGAGCCCAGTCGGTGGATGCATTACCGATAGCGGATGGCGCCAATGTCAGTCCGATGGAAATGATAATCGGACCGGTCACGACAGGTGGGAAAAAGCGCATTACCCGTTCCACGCCGAAGCGATAGATGAAGAATGCAAGAACGACGTAGACCAGTCCTGCGGCGAAAACTCCACCTCCGGCATAGGGGAGCATTGCCGTATTCGGTTGTCCATTCACGAGGGGAGCGACTGCGGCATAACCGCCCAGAAAGGCGAAAGAAGAGCCAAGAAAAGCCGGAACACGTCCCTTTGTGATGAAATGAAACAGAAGGGTACCGAGTCCGGCCATTAATAATGTGGTGGAAATGTCGAGTCCGGTAAGCAGGGGGACGAGAATCGTCGCTCCAAACATAGCGAACAAGTGTTGCAGTCCCAGCAAAAGCCGAGTAGGCAGCGCCATGGTGCGAATATCCCAAATGGCAATTTCTCCGGGCGTTACGTTTTTGGATTTCGTTTCATCCGTATGTGTCGTATGTTCCATACTCTCTCCATTCTGTACGAACGCCCGGGTTGCCCCGAGCGTTCCTTAGCCCAAAATTGTAAGCATTATAGCAGACCTTTTTTTCTGCTGCAAGATGAGCGTTACCTCTTTTTTCTCTGCAGAACGATGATGAGAGTTTATTTTCGTTGATCAGTGACGATGTTATTTTCGCCCCGGATAAACGGCTAAGCCCTTTTGAATGATGCGGAGTGCGCGCACCAAGTCGTCTTTTTCTACGCAATAGGAGATGCGGATTTCATCGTCACCGAGTCCCGGTGTATAGTAGAAGTCCGCGGCAGGCGTAACCAAGACGGTTTCTCCGTCCACGGAGAAATCGTTGAGCAACCATTGAATAAACTTTTCCGCATTGTCTACCGGCAATTTCACCAGCGAATAAAAGGCGCCTTCCGGCTCGGAATAGCGGATTTCAGGCATCTCACGGAAAACCTCAAGCATGGCTTCACGGCGCACGCGATAGATTTCGCGTACTCCTTCATGGTAGCGTTCATCAATGCGGCTAAGCGCGGCGACAGCACTCTGTTCGGAGGCGGAAACACCGAGATTCATCTGACAGAGTTTAGCAAAAGCCTGTTTTAATTCGGTATTATAAGTCGCCGCCGTACCGATACGTGTGCCACAGGCAGCATATTTTTTAGAGGCACTGTCCAACAGAATAAGCTGGTCGCGAATCTCTTCAAATTCATATAGGGAGATGAATGGGTGAGGCGTAAAGTTAAATTCGCGATAGACTTCATCTGAAATGACAACCAGGTCGTGTTTCTTGGCAAAGTGAACGATGGTTTCCAGTTCTTCGCGTCGATAGACGCGACCGTTAGGATTACAGGGGTTAGAAAGCAAAATCGCACGCACGCTTTTGTCGTACTGCGCTTCAAATGCGGATTCGTCCGGAATCGTATAATTATCCTCTGCACGCGCGGTGACGGCACGAACATGTACGCCGAAAAGATGCGTTATCATTTGATAGTTGGTATAAAACGGCTCGATGAGCAGCATGGCATCGTCAGGATTACAGGTAGCGGTTATCGCAAACCGGATCCCTTCCATAGCGCCACCGGTGACGAAAATATCGTCTGCGGCGTATTGAATCCCATATCGGGCATAGTACGCCTGCTGCGCTTTACGCATTTCCTCGATTCCCGTTGCATTGGGATAGCGCACGGTGCCTTCCGGAATCTGCTTTAGCGCTTCAAAATATTCTCGTGGGGTGGGCAAATCCGGTTGCCCAATGCTCAGGCGAATAACCTTTACGCCACGTTCTTCTGCTGCTTTTGCCATGCCTAAGTAACGTCGAGTAGGGGATACCGGTAATTCCTTAACGCGCTTTGCAATGTTCATGGCTACCTCCTGTTTTTTGACCGTTTTGAAAAACGATTCATCTCTCTGTAATGATATACGAATTTTTCTTTGCGTGCATCTCTTCTTTTCAACTGAAAACGTTTATTGTATACTCATTTTTAGAGTGACAACGAAAAAAAGTGCTCTGCTTCACCAAATCTGTTTTAGAAAGGAGGTATAGAAATGGATATCCAAGGCGCACTACTGGAAGCGTATCATTACGGTCGGGAGTATACCGATCAGGGAAAGGTGGCAGACTATATTCCGGAGCTTGCCAAGCAGAATCCGGAGTTGGTGGGAGCGACCCTTATCAGCCCTGAAAATGCCGTGTATTCTGTCGGCGACGATCGTTATAAGTTCTCGGCACAGAGTATTGCGAAAATTATTATTTATCTTTGCGTGTTAGAGACGTATGATCCGGATTACGTTCGCCAGTTCATCGGGGTAACGCCCTCCTCAAAGCCGTTCAACAGCATTTTGGAACTGGAATTAAGCCATCATAATATTCCCGTCAATCCGTTTATCAATGCCGGTGCCATTGTGGCCACTTCTTTATTGATGCAAAAGTACCATGAGAATACTTTTGAGAAGATACGGGAACGTACCCGCGAAGTGGTTGGCCGAAAGGACCTCGATTATTGTCATGCTATTTATCTTTCGGAGAGCAATTCTGCATATGCCAACCGCGCATTGACCTACATGCTGCTCAATGACGGTATTATTTCCACTACGCAGAACGTGGAAGACCTGTTAAACGCTTATTTTCGCGCCTGTTCCCTGTTGGTCAACTCGCTGGATTTGGCTGTTATCGGCAGCGTGTTGGCGCATAATGGGAAAAACGCGCAGGGAGAGCAGGTTCTTTCCGCTGAAAACGCGGCAATCCTGCGCACGGTCATGGCGACATGCGGAACATATGATTATGCCGGTGAATTTGCGCTTTTAGTGGGTATGCCCGCAAAAAGCGGTGTGGGCGGCGGTATCGTGGCAGCGACGCGATCGGGTTATGGCATTGGTGTATTTAGTCCGAGACTCGATAAACACGGCAATTCCTATGTTGGCGTTCGTATGCTGGAACGGCTTTCCACGTTGTTAAACCTGCACATTTATTGAACTTATGAATTGACAAGGAGAAAACTATGCTGGATAAATTATTTGGCGTTATAGGAAGTATCAACGGCGTTCTCTACTATCCAATACTTATCATCTTGCTGCTTGGCATCGGTTTGTATTTCACTATCCGGACCGGCTTCCTGCAGGGAAGAATGTTCAAAGAAGCCATCAATGTGGTAAAGGAAAAACCGGCGGACAAAGATTCGGTTTCCTCTTTTCAAGCGTTGATGGTATCTACCGCATCCCGTGTCGGCACCGGCAACATCGTCGGCGTATCCAGCGCGTTATGCTTAGGCGGTTACGGTGCTATTTTCTGGATGTGGATTGTCGCTATCATTGGCGGTGCTTCCGCTTTTGTTGAATCCACGTTGGCGCAGATTTATAAGCGCAAAGATCCCGATGGGGGAAGTTATGGCGGTCCGGCGTATTACATTGAGTCGGCGCTTCACAGTCGTACGCTTGGCGTGATTTTTGCCATTTCTCTGATTGCTACCTATGCTGTAGGTTTCAATATGCTTGCGGCGTTTAACTTGCAGACGAGCTTTTCCGCGTACAGTTTTTACAATAAAGAGGTTACTCCCTGGATTATCGGTGGCGTGTTGGCACTGATTACCGCATACTGCATCTTCGGTGGCGGTAAGCGCATCATTCAGTTCACCTCTACCTTAGTTCCGATTATGGGCATTATCTTCGTTCTTGTATCGCTTATCATGATTATCAAGAACATCGGCTATATGCCTACCGTTTTTGGTCGCATCTTCTCTGACGCATTCAATTTCAAGGCCATTTTTGGCGGCATTGCCGGTTCCAGTCTGATGTATGGCGTAAAGCGCGGCTTGTATTCCAATGAAGCCGGTATCGGTTCCGCACCGAATGCGGCAGCGGCTGCCAGCGTTAGCCATCCGGTAAAGCAGGGTTTGGTGCAGATGCTCTCCGTATTTATTGATACGCTGTTAATCTGCTCAGCTACGGCATTCATGTGCTTAAGCTCTGGCGTTGAGCCGGCGGAAGCACTCGATGGTGCTCCGTATGTACAAGAAGCGGTTGCTACCTTCCTTGGAAAATTCGGTGCTCCCTTCATTACTTTCTCGCTGGCGTTGTTCGCATTTACGACGCTCATCGGAAACCTCTTCTATGTTGATAACAACTTAGCATACGTGCAAGGCAAAAAACCGAGCAAAAACTTCATGATCGTGTATCGTATTATCGCGGTTTTGGTCATTTTCCTCGGCGCAGCGCAGAAATCGACCTATGCTTGGGATTTGGGCGACTTGCTCATGGGCGTTATGGCATTAATCAACCTGCCTGCCATCTTTATCCTCAGCAAGACGGCTATTGCTGCGTTGAAAGACTACGAGAAACAGAAGAAAGAGGGTAAGAATCCGGTATTCCAAGCCAAGAGCATTGGTTTGGACGACAGCAAACTGGATTTCTGGAAATAAGAAATGCCTCCCCTCGTCCGCATTCTGTGGACGAGGGGAATCTTTTCTTGCAGGATGCTCTTCGGCGTGATACAATCTCTTCCACGTGATTCGTTTTGTGGCGACATAGCCAAGTGGTAAGGCAGAGGTCTGCAACACCTTCACCCCCAGTTCAAATCTGGGTGTCGCCTTAAAATGCCGAAGCAATTCGGTAAAACAGAGTGCTGGTTTCAGCACTCTGTTTTTTTATTCCCGGTCGTTGTACAATAAGCGAAAGACGAAAAAAGGAGGTCACAATGATTCAACCGAGTATTATGGCGGGATTTATGGAGCTTTTGCCCGAAGAGCAGGTGCTGTTTGAACGTGTCAAGCAAGCCATCGAAAAAACGTATCAGCATTACGGATACTGGCCTTTGGATACACCGGCAATCGAAAAAAATGAGATTCTTTTTGCGAAAGGTGGCGGCGAGACAACAAAACAGATCTACCACATTGAAAAGGGCGAGAATTCGGTTGATCAATCGTTGCGCTTTGATTTAACCGTTCCGCTGGCGCGTTATGTAGCACAGCATTCTTCTGAACTGTCCTTTCCATTTCGACGTTATCACATCGGTAAAGTGTATCGCGGAGAGCGTAACCAAAAAGGACGGTATCGTGAATTCTATCAAGCCGATGTGGACGTTATCGGTCTCGATGAACTTTCGGTCGTTAATGATGCTGAATGTCCGGCGGTGATCTACGAAGTATTCCGTGCTTTGGGGATTCCCGGCGTACACATTCACATCAATCATCGCGGAATGCTCAATGGGTTCTTTGCCTCCATCGGAATCCGCGATGCGCAGGAAGTCCTTCACGCCATCGATAAGCTCGCTAAAATTGGCGCCGATGCCGTTGGCGATTTGTTGGAGATGAGTGGCGTGAATCAACAGCAGCAGGAAGAAATTTTCCGCTTCATCGGGTTGACAGATGAACGTTCGGCAGAAGAGCGACTCGAAGCCTATAATCAGTCGCTTGCACCGGATGCGCCCGGCGCAGAACAGTTTAAGCAAGGTTGGGCGGATCTTCAGCTCATTATGAAGGGAATGCAGGGTTTCGGTATGCCGAAAGAAGCCATCGTCCTCGATTTATCCATCACACGCGGACTGGATTACTATACGGGCGTAGTGTATGAAACCTTTATAGAAGGGTATGAATCCATCGGTTCTGTTGCTTCCGGCGGTCGCTACGATGATTTAGCTTCCAACTTCACGAAGTTAAAAATGCCGGGCGTCGGTATTTCCATAGGAGTAACACGTCTATTCTATCAGCTGCGCGAGGCGAACCTCATTCAGCCGAAAAAAGGCGAATATATCCAAACCCTGGTGTTGCCAATGAGTGATGCGGAATTGGATTTCTCCTTGGAATGCGTGCGTGCGTTGCGTGAAGCGAACATCCGCGTGCAACTGTATACCGAATCGGGAAGAATGAAAAAGAAATTCTCTTATGCGGATGCCATCGGCGTGCGTTACGTTCTGATTATTGGAGAGAGCGAGCGAGAAGCCGGTGTCGTGAGCCTTAAGGATATGCAAAGTGGAGAACAAGCAACGATGACACTTGCTGAAGCGATCACCAAGATGGCCGAAGCAAGCGGAAGGGGGAACGAATGAAAATTATGACCAAGGATGGCAGCACCCTTGCATTGCAGGAGGGCGCAAGCGCGTATGATGCGGCAAAAGTGATCAGCGCCGGATTAGCGCGTAAAGCTCTCGCAGCGGAAATCAATGGAAAGGGTGCAGACCTGCGCACTATATTGCATGAGGGCGACCAACTTGCCATTTGCACGTTTGAAGACGACTACGGTAGACTTGCTTTCCGTCATTCTACTTCGCATGTGCTGGCAGAGGCGGTGAAACGCCTGTATCCTGAGGCAAAGCTCGCCATCGGTCCGGCGATCAAAGAAGGCTTTTATTACGATATCGATTTCGGCGACACGGTTCTTACGGAAGAAGATTTGCCGAAAATCGAAGCGGAGATGAAAAAGATTATTCAGGAAAAGCCGGAAATCGAACGGCTTCTGAAAACGCGAGAAGAAGCCATCGCCTATTTTGAAAAACAGCAGGAACCGTATAAAGTCGAGTTGATTCGCGATCTTCCTGAAGACGCGGAAATCTCTTTTTATCGCCAGGGCGATTGGATGGATCTTTGTGCAGGACCGCACCTTATGGACTTTGGTGTCATTAAAGCCTTTACCCTCACGAGCCTTGCGGGAGCATATTGGCGTGGGGATGAACACAATAAGATGCTTACGCGCATTTACGGTACCAGCTTTCCAAAACAGTCTATGCTTACCGAACATCTTGAGCGTATTGAAGAAGCAAAAAAACGGGATCATCGTAAGATTGGCAAAGAAATGGAAATTTTCGCGCTCATGGAGGAAGGTCCCGGTTTTCCGTTCTTTCTGCCCAATGGTATGCGTCTGAAAAATGCGCTGTTGGACTATTGGCGCGAGATTCATCGCGAGGCGGGATACGAAGAGATCTCCACGCCGACGATTCTTAACCGAAAGCTCTGGGAAACGTCCGGTCACTGGGATCACTATCGCGAGAATATGTATACGACAAAGATTGATGACGAGGATTATGCCATCAAACCCATGAACTGCCCAGGTGCGATGCTGGTGTATAATGCAAAGCCGCATTCCTATCGCGAGTTGCCGCTGCGCCTTGCCGAATTGGGCAATGTACATCGTCACGAGCTTTCCGGTGCGCTTCATGGTCTTTTCCGGGTGCGTAATTTTACGCAAGATGATGCCCACATCTTTCTTGCTCCGGACATGATTGAAGATGAGATTCGACGCATTGTCCGCCTCATTGATGGAGTCTATTCCAAGCTCGGATTCCTTTATAGCATGGAAATTTCCACGCGCCCTGAAGACTCGATGGGCTCCGATGAGGACTGGGAAATTGCTACGGCAGGCTTGATGAACGCACTCGATTCCATGGGAAAACCCTATGAAATCAACGAGGGAGACGGAGCCTTCTATGGTCCCAAGATTGACTTCAAGATTGAAGACGTACTGGGTCGTACTTGGCAATGTGCCACCATTCAATTGGACTTTCAATTGCCGCAGCGCTTTCATGCCGAATACATCGGTAAGGACGGCGAGAAACATAGACCGGTTCTCATTCATCGTGTAATTTACGGCTCTATTGAGCGTTTCATCGGTATTCTGATTGAACAGTTTGCCGGCAATTTCCCGCTGTGGCTGGCACCGATTCAGGTGGAACTCATTCCGGTAAATCTTGAGGCACATGGTGCTTATGCACAGCAGATGGCAAAAGAATTGACATCTATTGGTGTTCGCGTGCACGTAGATTTGCGTGAAGAGACGCTCAGCAAAAAAATCCGTGATGCGCAAATCGAAAAATCCTTCTTGCAGATTGTGGTGGGCGACAAAGAAATGGCGGATCATAGCGTGAACGTGCGCATTCATGGCGAGAAAGAAACGACGTTGTACCGTTGGGAAGAGTTTATGACGTGGATTGCGGAGCAGATCAAAACGCGTGCATAAATTGCGTCTCAGCGTTCCATTGAAATTACGTGTCTTTAGAAAAACGATGCAACCCCTCAAGAGGGGTTGCATCGTTTTGTATACTAAGAATGGACCGTTTGTTTATGACGGTCAACTATAAAATAACCGGTGACTTGTCAACCGGGCATTGAAGAAGGAGAAAATATGAACCAAAATAAAGATAATAAAAAACGCCGTGCGCTGCGTATAGCCGCCATTTCATTAAGCGCATTGGTAAGTCTATCCGCCTGCCAAAACACACCCGCAGACGATACGCCGAAAAATGTTTCCGATGAGGTTGGTTCTTCTTCCATGGGTTTGGCAGAAAAGAAGGAAAACAAAGCGGTCGCGCTTCGCGTGATAGCTTCGACAGATGCCATCTATGATTTTACTAAGGCAATCGGAAAAGACCGGGTTGAAGTTGTCGACTTGGTGGAAGGGGATGCCGATGCGCATCACTGGGAACCGACACCGCAATTGCTTACACAAATTAATGAAGCGGATCTTTTTCTAGTGAATGGAGCCGGATTGGAAAGTTGGCTTCCGGATGTGCAAGCCTCTCTAACAGGAAATGTCAAAACCGTAGATTTATCCGATGGAGTAGCCTTGCGTAAAGGGGAAGAAGAGCATGATCATGAGGAAGTGGGGCACGACGACCACGAAGAGGGGGATGAGCACGATCATGACGAAGCTGATCATGAGAAAAACGAGGAGCATGACCATCACCATGGTGAATATGATCCGCATTATTGGCTAAATCCGAAAGCAGCGGCGGTTCAGGCAAAGAATATTTATGATACGCTTGTGGCAGCTGACCCAGAGGGCAAAGAAACCTACGATGCCAATTACAAAGTCTTGCAAGAAAAGTTCGCCGCTCTTGAGCGCGATTATGCGGAAAAATTAAAACCATATAGTGGGCGTAGCGTGATTGTTCCGCACGAGGCTTTCGGCTACCTTTTTGATGCCTATGGACTTAAGCAGATTGGGCTGGAAGGAATGCTCGCCGACGGACAATCCAATGCAAAAAAGATTGCCGAAATCATTGATTTGGCAAAGAAAGAAGCGATTAAAACCGTATTTTACGAAGCCTATGGCGATGATAAAGAGGCGCAAACGGTCGCAATGGAGATCGGCGCCAAAACTGCGCCACTTTATACGCTGGAAGCCGAATCGATGGAGGATCGTGCAAAAGGGGAGAATTACTTTACCTTCATGCAACGGAATTTGGAAGCTATTGTCGATTCGTTCGGAGGAAAATAATGCAGGAAGTATATCGGCTGGAACATGTGCAATTTCGATATGCACAGGAGCTGATTTTAGAGGATGTCACCTTTTGTGTGCATTCCGGTGATTTTGTCGGTATTGTCGGCGCCAACGGAGAAGGGAAGAGTACCCTTCTCCGGCTGCTGACGGGGGAGCTTTCTCCTGACGCAGGGGAACTGTTCTTTTTTGGCGAAAGGGGCATACAGAGAAGAGCACTGTCTCGTATTGCCTACGTGCCACAGATGAGTTCGGCAAGTGGGATGACCTTTCCCATTAGCTGCGAGGAGATGGTGTCGCTTGGCTTGACGCGATCCATTGTGCCCCGTTTTTTTCTAAAAGCAGAAGAGAAGGAAAAAGTTTCCGCTTCTTTGCGACATTTAGGAATGCTATCGTATGCGGATCGTAATTTTCATGATCTCTCCGGTGGCCAAAAACAGAGGGTGTTGATTGCGAAAGCGCTGGTGGATCAGCCGGACGTGTTGCTTTTTGATGAACCGACAGCGGCATTGGATCAGGAAAGCAAGGTACAGCTTTACCAGACCTTACATCACATGAACCAGGTTCACGGCATTACGATTCTTTTGGTTACGCATGAAATGGACGTAGGGAAGAGTCATTGGACTCGACTGGCACGTGTTTCGCATCATCGACTTGAGGAGGTACCTTTATGCTAAATTATGCCTTCATGCAGCGCGCCATGATTATCGGCATTTTGCTTGGCTTCATTATTCCGCTCATGGGCGTGATTGTGGTTAATCGAAGAACCTCAACGATAGGCGATGCGTTATCGCATTCTTCATTAGCCGGTATCGGCTTCGGTTTGCTGTTGGGTTTTTCACCTTTAGTTGGCTCTATTGTCGTGACGATTCTTGGTGCGTTTGCGATTGAGCTTGTGCGCCACCGCTTTCCGAAGAGCGGCGATCTGGCGACGGCGATGGTCATGTCCATCGGCGTTGGTCTTGCCTCCGTATTGTCAGATGTGGTACCTACGACGATGAAATTTGAAACGTATCTCTTTGGCTCGATTGTTACCATTCGGTCGGAAGAAATGTGGATAAGCATCGTCATCAGCATAGTGGTATTGGCGCTATTCTTTACACTGTACTATCCGTTACTTTATGTGAGTGTAGATGCGCACGGTGCGCGTTTAACGGGTCTTCCCATACAGCGCATGGATAATTTGTTTACAGCCATCTTAGCCATTGCGATTGCGATGGCCGCGCGTACAATTGGGGCATTAATGGTTTCCTCTCTCATGATTTTACCGGTTGCTACGGCGCTTCTTTTTGCAAAAAGCTATCGGCAAGCCGTCTTTTCTTCCATGTTCTGTGGTGTCGTCATGGTACTCTTTGGCTTGATCGCTTCCTACTATTTAGGTTGGAAACCGGGCGGTACTATTGTTCTTTTTGGCATTTCTGTATTTCTTATCGCTCTCTTGACACAGAAATTACTTTACCTGCGAGGTCATGGAAAGATGGAAACGCTAAAGAGCGTATCGCTCGAAGAAGATCAAGCGTTTTCTTGCGAGGAGAACGCCTGATTTATTTTATTTCTATTTGTGCAAATAAGAAAAAGCAAAAAAAGAACACCTCCCCGACGTGGGGAGGTGTTCTTTTTTTTCACTAAGAACTATTTTACTTGGTTCAGCAGCGCTTTGAAATCTTCCGGTTGGTGAATCGCCATCTCGGAGAGCATCTTGCGGTTGATATTGATGTTCTGCTTCTTCAGTCCATTCATAAAGGTCGAATAGTTGGTGCCGTTTTCGCGGCAAGCCGCGTTAATACGGGCAATCCACAACTGACGGAACTGGCGTTTACGCTGTTTGCGTCCGATGTAGGAATATTGCAGCGATTTGATAACCGCTTGTTTAGCCACGCGATAGAGCTTGGATTTTGCTCCGAAATAGCCTTTCGCTTGGTTTAAGACTTTTTTATGTGTTTTTTTGGCGTTTACGCCACCTTTTACACGTGCCATGGTTCGTGCCTCCTTTAACGCGGCAGCATCTTGTCGATGCGCTTCATATCACTCTTGCTGACGACGGACGACTGACGCAAATGACGGATGCGTTTACCGGTATATTTACCGGTCATGTGGCTTTTTCCGGCGAAAAAGCGCTTTAATTGACCTGATCCGGTGCGCTTAAAACGCTTGGCTGAACCGCGATGGGTTTTCATTTTTGCTTTCATGATCGCTCCTTAACTTTCTGTTTTCGGCTCTACCAGCATGACCATGCTGCGGCCTTCCATTTTCGGACTTTGATCCATTTGTCCAACATCCTGCACCAAGGCGAACAGGCGTTCTAAAACTTCACGTCCCTGCTCGGTATGTCCTAATTCGCGACCACGAAAACGGACGCTGATTTTGACTTTATCGCCGGCATCCAGAATCTCATAGATTTTTTTCGATTTTGTTTCCAAATCATGATCATCAATACGCGGGCTCATGCGGATTTCTCTGGTTTCGCTATTTTTTTGATTCTTTCGCTGTTCCTTTTGCTTTTTGAGCGTGTCGTAGCGATACTTACCATAGTCCATCAATCGACAGACGGGCGGATTCGCATTCGGCGAAATCAGCACCAAGTCCAGATGTTCTTCTTCCGCTTTGGCGTTGGCATCCTGAATGGACATGATGCCCAGCTGCTCGCCCTCGGCGTCAATCAAACGGACTTCTTTTGCGCGGATTTGCTCGTTGATAGCCAGTTCCTTAATAGTGCACCTCCTGTTGAACATAAAAAAAGCGGGCAAAGCCCACTCTTACACGCAAATTCCAGTGAATTTGTCTTCAGAAATAACCGAACAACCGTTGGCGGTCGGTGAGAGTGGGGGCTCTTCTTGATCCGCAGGTAGTATACCGCACCTTATCTCTTTGGTCAAGCGCTAAAACAAAGAGTGCGCTATAATAGAAAGCGTGTGTCGGCAAGATGACGAAACTTCAGCTTGTCGGGAAAGGAAAGTGCATGGTCGATCGTTTACGACAACCTAAAAAAACGCTATTAGACAAGCTCAAAGGCAATACGCCGTTATATTTTTTACTGGGGTATATGGGCGTCATCTGCATAGGGATGTTTTTGCTGATGCTGCCACTTTCCCAACAGGCGGGAAAAAGCATCTCCCTTTCGGATGCTTTCTTTACGGCGACGTCTGCGGTGTGCGTGACGGGACTTTCTCCCGTGGTTACTGCGCAACACTGGAGTGTGTTTGGACAGGCGGTTCTTCTCTTTCTTATACAGATTGGCGGATTGGGCATCATGACGTTTGTGGCAATATTCGGGTTGCTGACCAATCAGCGCTTTTCCATTATGGATCGAAAGCGCCTCATGGAAGAAAAGAATCAAAACGAATTGACCGGCATGGTTCGTCTCATCAAATTCATTCTTCTTGCGACATTTGCAATAGAAGGAATCGGGGCGTTCTTTCTTGCTCTTCGTTTTATACCGCAATTCGGTGCATTAAAAGGTATCTGGTTTTCGCTGTTTCATGCCGTTTCTTCATTTTGTAACGCCGGTTTTGATCTTTTAGGTCCGGAAAGTCTTGTAGCGTATCAGCAAGATCCTTTAATCGTATTGACGATTTCGCTTTTGATCATTCTTTCTGGCCTCGGTTATACCGTATACTTAGATCTCTGGCGAGCGCACAAGGGAGAGCGTCTTCATCTCCATGCAAAAATCGTTTTATCCGCAACAGCGTTTCTACTGGTTGGGGGAACACTTTTGATTTTGTTGACGGAAGCCCATAATCCGGAAACGTTAGGTATGCTTTCTCTGCCACAAAAAGCGTTAAATGCTTTTTTTCAGTCGGTAACGACACGAACAGCAGGTTTTTATACCTTTGCGCAGGAAAAGATGACGCAAGCCGGAAGTTTGAGCAGTATTCTTCTTATGTTTATCGGCGGATCTCCTGCCGGTACTGCAGGAGGGCTGAAAACGACGACCATGGTCGCCTTACTTTTAGGACTTGTGAGCGCGCTTCGCTCTTCACGCGATGTTTCGGTGTTTCGACGTACCATTGCGAAAGACGTGGTGCATAGTGCTTTTGTTTTGTTTGCCTTGGCGACGCTCTGGAATGCCTTAGCGCTGTTTTTACTCAGCATGACCGAACGAACGTTGCCACTGGGCAATTTGCTGTTTGAAAGCATCTCTGCCTTCGGTACGGTTGGATTGACGCAGAATGTTACGCCCAATCTGAGCGTGAGCGGAAAGATGATTGTCGCGCTCACTATGTTGTATGGGAAGTTGGGACCATTAACGCTGCTTCATGCGCTAATTCCCAAAGCACGACACAGAAACAATCGTTTAGCGCAGGAAAATCTCTTGATAGGATAGGAGAAAAAATGGATAAGAAGAAAAAATCGTACGCCGTGATTGGCTGTGGACGCTTTGGCAGCAGTTTAGCGTTGGAGTTATCTAAGCAGGGGATGGAAGTGCTGGCGGTAGATGCTTCGGCGGAAGTGGTGAATGAGCTGGCGGAAGATGTCACGGTAGCGGTGCAGGCGGATGTGACTCAGGACGGTGCGCTGGATGGCATTGGACTAAAGGATGTGGATGTAGCAATCATTGCGATGAGTGGTGACTTTGAATCTTCTATTATGGCAACGACGATTTGCCGAGAAAAGAACATTCCCACAGTAATAGCAAAAGCAAAGGATTCGCGCCATGGGCGCATTTTGCACCGCATGGGTGCGATGAAGGTCATCCTTCCCGAACGGGAAGAAGGCATTCGATTGGCGCACCTTCTGACAGAAAACTCAATCTATGAGCATCTTCGTATGTCCGAAGAATATTCCATTGAGGAATTTCCGGTTCCGGAGACCTGGATTGACTCTAATCTGAATGAATTGAATATTCGACAGATGCTGAACATCAGCATTATCGCCATTAAGCGAGACGGAAAAATGCTTATCAATCCCCGTCCGGACGAACCCTTTTTTCGGGGCGATATGCTGTACGGACTTGCCTCGAACAAAGAATTTCAGGGGTTGAATCAATGGATTACACAGCGCCAAAAATAAATCGCGTAGAAAGCGCACAAAATGCGCGTTATAAGCGATGGCATACGCTTCTTTCCGTAAAGGGACGCAAAAAAGAGGGCTGCTGTCTGGTGGAAAGCCGAAAACTCGTCGCAGATGTTTTCGATGCTAAGGCAGAGGTGGTTACAGTGTTGCTTTCCGATGAGCACAAAGACGCTTGGGAAGAGATGTGTTCCTATCGTCGAAAGATGGGAAAAACGCAGCCTAAGGAAGTAGTTTTTCTGCCGTTTTCTATTTTTCGAAAACTATCGACCATGGAGCATCCCGACGGCATTATTGCTGTTGTTCGTATCCCTGAAGAAGAGGTCGCTCACGAAGCATCTGCTCGCTGGCTACTGTTGGATCACCTGCAGGATCCCGGCAATGTAGGAACACTTTTACGAAGTGCGGAAGCATTTGGATTTACCCATGTGGCGTCGCTCTCGTCTGCCGACTTTTACAGTGCCAAATGTCTTCGCGCAGCGATGGGTGCGACTTTTCGGCTGACGCTTGCCCATGTTAACGAAGATAACTTTCCCGCCTGGAAGAAAAAGCTGAATTTGCCGCTTTATGGCGCAGATTTATCTGGAACGCCTGTGCAGGAGTGTAGCTGGAAGCCGCATTTTATTCTTGCGGTAGGCAATGAGGGAAACGGCATCTCTACTGTCGTGCGTAAAGAGTTGGATTATCCCGTCACCATTCCCATGCAAGGGGAGGGGGAATCGTTGAATGCCGCGGTATCCGGATCCGTCATCATGGCGATTGCGCAAGGGGCGGTATAATAGGAATAAGAAAACGAACAAAGTCGAACAGAATAGAGCATACGGCGTTCAACCGAACGCATAACAGGAAGTGAGGATGCGATGTTAGAAAAACTGGAGACCCTTCGAGACGAGGCGTTGGAACGTATTCGCCAGACCTCTTCCGTCGAGGAACTGGAACAGGAGCGGGTCACTTATTTAGGCAAGAAAAGTCCGCTGATGGCGATGCTAAAGAATCTGCGAAGCCTTGAACCGGATGAGCGGCGCGCTTTTGGTCAGCGCGCCAATGAGATAAAGCAGGAGTTTCACGAGGCGATTCGTGCTCGCAAAGAGGAGCTGATGGACGAGGCAAGTGTGGTCGACCATCCGCTCGATTTCACGCGACCGGGAACGGTTCCTTCCCTTGGTGGATTGCATCCGAGCATCCAGATGATGTATGACTTGAACGACGCCTTTCAGTCCATGGGGTTCGAGCTGTTTAGCGAAGATGAGATTTCCAGTGAAAAATATATTTTTGATAATCTCAACTTTCCGCCGAATCATCCGGCACGCGAGTCCATGGATACCTATTGGATTGCCGGAACGGAACAGAAGCATGGAGCCGAACGTCTGGCTTTGCGTCCGCATCTAACGGGCGCGTCGGTGCGCTACTTACTCAAGCATGGTGCGCCTGCTCGTTTTATCTATCCGGGCAGTGTGTTTCGCAATGAAACGACAGATGCACGGCATGAGCGCGCGTTCATGCAGTATGAGGCACTTATCGTGGAGAAAGATTTTTCCTTTGCCTCCGGAAAATTGCTGATTGACACTATTCTGGAAAAGGTCTTCGGTCATCCTGTGCGTACCAGAATGCGCGCCGGATTTTTCCCCTTTGTGGAGCCGGGATTTGAAATTGATATGGAGTGTCAAGTGTGTCATGGCAAAGGGTGCCGTACCTGTCATCATTCCGGTTGGATCGAGGTCATGCCGGGCGGATCGCCGCATCCGAATGTCTTAAAGGCGGCAGGACTGGATCCGGCGGTTTGGTCGGGGTTCTATATCAACATCGGGTTGGATCGGTTGGTCATGATGCGTTATGCCGTAGATGATGTGCGTCTTTTCCATAGCAATGATTTGCGCTTTTTGAAGCAGTTCCATTAAGGAGAAGGATATGAAACTTTCCTATAACTTACTAAAACAATACGTTGCGCTTCCCGAAGACCTCTCTATGGAGCAGTTGGCTTACGATTTAACCATGCGTACCGTGGAAGTAGAAGGTACGGCGGACTTAGCGAAGCAGTATGAACGCATCGTCGTCGGTAAGATTAAGACGATATCTCCGCATCCCGATGCGGATCGCCTGCGTGTGGTGCAGGTGGATTTAGGCGAAGAAGGGGTGCGACAGATTGTCTGCGGCGGCAGTAATCTTATAGAAGACCATTTCGTTGTGGTTACGCTTCCTGGCTCTTTCGCCGTGTGGCACGGTGAAGGGGAGCCGGTGCAAATTAAAGAGGCAAAACTGCGTGGGGTGGATTCCTACGGAATGATTGCCGGGGCAGCGGAAATTGGTCTTGAGGCGCTTTTTTCTACGAGTGCGCCACACCACATTGTAGATTTAACGGAAGAAGACATTGACCGAGAAGTCGAGCTGACGCCCGGAATGCCGATTGCGGAAGCGCTTGATCTTAACGATCAGATTGTAGAGATTGAGAACAAGTCCATTACCAATCGTCCCGATTTATGGGGGCATTATGGCATTGCCCGTGAACTTTCTGCGATTTATCATGTTGCCCTGAAGCCTATGGATGAAGTGCAAAAAGAAGATGTAGCGGCCTATCCGTTGACGCTTAAGCATCCTGAACTTTGCGGACGAATGCTTGCCGCCAAGTATATCGGCGTGGATAGTCGAAAAGCGCCGCTTTGGATGCGTGTTTTGCTTATGAAATGTGAAATTCGTCCCATTAATGCGCTGGTCGATATGACAAATTACGCGATGATGGTGTATGGTCAACCGATGCACGCCTATGATGCCGAACATGTTGAAGGCGGTCTTATTGCCCGTCGCGCAGAAGAAGGGGAAGCATTGGAGCTCCTGGATGGCAAGCAATTAATCTTGTGTACGGATGATTTGGTGATTGCTGACCACAAAAAAGCGTTGGGACTGGCAGGCGCTATGGGCGGAAAACACGATTCCATTTCGGAAGAAACGAAAGAAACCGTGCTGGAAATTGCTAATTTCAAGCCGGAAACCATTCGCAAAACGGCACAAAAATACGCAATCCGCACAGAGGCGTCTTCTCGAAATGAAAAGGGCATCGACGCACAGCGCATGGATCCCACTTTCGGACTTTGGCAGAAACTCATGCAAGCCATTTTCCCCCAAGCGCGTCTGGTCGCTTTTTCGGAGGAGCAGAAACACGTAACGAAGAAAGCGGAAGTAGAGGTCACCTGTGAGTGGCTTTCGCGCCGTCTTGGTCGGTCGCTTTCTGTCGAAGAAATCAATGGAATGCTAGAACCTCTCGGTTTCACCATCTCTCTCGTCGATAAGAAAGAAAAGGAGCAGACGCTCATCGTCACAGCACCGACCTGGCGCTCCACCGGAGATATTTCTCTTCCGGATGATATTCTGGAAGAAGTGGCGCGCATGATTGGTTACGAGAATTTTACGCTTATTCCGCCAAAGGTGACGCTTACCGGAGCACTGCACCAGACCCAAATGGATTTGGAGCGACGTATTCGAGAAGTCTTGGCATTTTCCTTCGGCTTTCAGGAAATTCTTTCCTATCCTTGGGTAAAAGACGAATATGCCGATTTATGCGGAATGAACCAAGAAGAGATGCTGCGTTTGGAACAGGCTCCTGCGCCGAATCAGACAACTCTGCGCACGTCGCATGTTCCAAACGTCATCGAAGCGATTGTCAAAAATGTGCACTTTTATGATGCATTTCGTCTCTTCGAATTGGGGCAGGTCTACTGCGTCGGGGCACAAAGCCCTTCTACCCCGGATGAAGTACTACCGAAAATGCATCGTGAGTTAGTAGGTGCAGTGGTAGGCGACCATCCGGAAGAATTGTTCTATACCGTAAAAGGTGTCTTGGAAGCCTTAGGACAAGCGGTTCAAACCGATACCCTGTCCTTCTCTCGTGACGAGCGTCCCTATTGGGCAGATCGCGAGGCTTGGTTGACCGTCATGGCGCGTGGCGAGGCGATTGGCGTGATGGGGCTTCTCTCCACACGTACAAAGGCACGAGCCGATATAAAATACCGAGATGCCTGCCTTTTTGTACTGGATGTAGAAAAACTTAGAGCATTTGATTCGCGTACCAATTCGTTTAGTACGCTTCCCCAGTATCCGCACGTCTTTCAAGATTTATCGCTTTTGGTTCGCGAAGACACGACATGGAAGCAAATGAAAAAAGCCATCGGGAAACGCGCAGTGTCCATCGCTTTTGTTGATGAATATCGCGGAAAGCAGATTCCGGAAGGCTATAAATCGGTTACGTTGCGTGTGGAGTTAGCTTCGGAGAAAGGCACATTAACCGCGGAGGAGATCCGCGCGCACATGAAAGAAATACGTGACGCTCTGGCAGAAGCGGGAGCTACGTTACGCGCACAATAAGAGAGAAAAGGAGGTTGTCATGGCATCACGAAATCGAATGGAAATCAATATCTTTGGACAGAGTTATGTGTTACACAGTACGCGCGAAGAAGAGGACATGCGCAAAGTGGTCTCTTTGGCAACCAAAACCATTCAAGAGGCAGCATCACCGCAGACGCGCTACAATACGACTTTGCAAGCCACATTAGCATGTATGAACCTTGCAGATGCTTGTATTCAGGCGCAGGAGCAAGAGAAAGCAGCAGAGAAACGGCTCATCAAAGCGCAGGAGGAGGAAGAAGAAGCGCGTAAAGCAATGGAGAAGTGTCAAGAAGAGAATCTTGCGTTAAAAGCGGCAATACAGCAATCAAAAAGGACATCCGGTGCTCGTCCGGCACCATCCAAGTCCAAGGGAACGACCGGGACAAAGCGATGAGATTGCCGGAGATTCTTGCACCGGCAGGAAATATCGAAATGGCTCGCGCGGCATTCGCTGCGGGATGTGATGCACTCTATGTGGGGGCGAAACAGTACGGCGCACGTGCGTATTCCGATAATTTTGATGCTGCAGAGCTGGTTTCCTTGATTGCCAAGGCGCATCGCCTGGGTGTACGCGTCTATCTCACGGTAAATACGCTCATCAAAGAACAGGAGATGGATGCGGTCATTGCTTTACTGCGTCCATTAGCAGACGCCGGCTTGGATGCTGTTATTTTACAAGATTTAGGTTTGACGGCTCGCTTGAGACGAGAACTGCCGAACTTGGAACGTCATGCGTCGACGCAGCTTTCTGTGACTTCTTTGGATGGGGCATTGGCTCTTCAAGGGCTTGGCTTTTCTCGCTTGGTTCTGGGGCGTGAGACCACCATGGAAGAAGCAGAACGCATTATTCAGGAAACCGGTTTGGAAGTAGAAGTTTTTGCACACGGTTCTCTATGTGTTTCGGTTTCCGGACAGTGCTATATGAGCGCTTTTTCCGGCGGACGAAGCGGAAATCGTGGATGCTGCGCACAGCCGTGCCGGAAGACCTATACGATTGAATCGAAAAATGGCGAAATCGTAGGTGCGCCAAACACCTATCTCAGTCCGCGGGATCTCATGACCGTCGATCGCGTTTCCGAATTTGCCCGAATCGGTGTACATGCCTTAAAAATTGAAGGACGCATGAAAAAGCCCGAATACGTTTTTGCCGCAGTAAGCGCCTATCGTCAGGCTCTCTTGCAACAGCCTTATGAGCGAAAAGAACTGGAACTGATGACCAATCGGCCGTTTACGAAGGGATTCTTTTTTCACTCCTTTGGTTCGGATATGGCATTTAACCGAGAACAGACCGGAGGCGAATGGATAGGCGACATTGCCCTTCAGCCTGACGGAAAGCGTTTTGTTTGTCCTCAAACGTCTCTTACTGCCGGTGATATTTTGATGCTTCAAGGAAAACACAACACATTTCCATATACGCTACCAAAAGCCTATTCGCCAGGAGAACCGATTCTGTTCTCCGCGCGAGATGTGCGTGTGGGATCACCGGTACTTCGCGTGTACACCGAAACCGTTCGGCAAAAGCTCAAAGCGGCATTAGAGGCGGAAGATAACAAGGAAAATCGACTTCCACTTTCGCTATCGGTGACGATTGCCGTAGATCATCCTCTTCGCGTTATTGCCGAAAGCGGCACAGATAAAATAGTGTGGAAAGGCGAGGCGGTTTCTGCCGCACGCTCCCAGGCTTTGGATTTAGACACCGTGGAGCGCGCCTTTCGTAAGGTGGGAAACACCGCGTTTCTTTTGCCGAGACTCACGGTTTCGTTAGAAGAAGACACCTTCGTGCCGGTAAGTGCGTTAAATGCAGCCAGACGATCCGCACTGGATGCCTTATCCTGTGCAGTAAGTCGTTCTTCTGTACGTAAAATGCCGACCATTTGCGATGCGACACCGGATTTTGCCTTTTCCTCGGCAAAATCGTCCGAAGCAATAGAGGGTAAAAAGAAAAAGGAAACCTCCTCCGTTTCGTCGTCTGATGAGGCAAAATCACAGAAGAATCCCCATGTTCTTTTAGAAACGAATCGGGAACCGTCTGCTTTTTCAACAGAGTTAGATACCATTGATCGCGTTTTGCTTACGGACCTCACGCTTGCCAAAGCATGGAGAGATGTAGGCGTTTTGGTCGATTGGGCATTCCCACCATTACAAGAAAGCAAAGCGGCTCAAATTTGTTGGGAGGAAGCACGTTCGTTGTCGTATCCTTTTGACGGCATCACGGTGCGCACCTTGAATGAATTAGGGCATGTTTTGCGGTATAGAGATGCTTTGTCTCAACCGCTTTCCATCGCATTGGGATTTGGTTTTAATTTACGCAATAGCGAGGCGTTTAGAGAGGTTGCGCGCTGGGCGAAGAAAATACCCATCGTGCGCGTTGCCCTTTCTGTAGAGTGTACGGAAGAGGAAGTCTTTTCGTTCCCCTTTTCAGACGTGGAAGCGGAAATGCTCTATTTTGGACCTGCGCCGGGGATGCTTTTGCGACACTGCCCCTGTGCCTTGCTGAAAAGCTGCCGGGATGAAAGGCATTGCGCTTCCTGTGCGTACCGTCGGGAGATGTTTCTTGTCGACCGGTATGGAAAAAGAGAGATGGTACGGCGAAAAGGGTATACCGAATTGCTGTCGCCGACCAGAGTGGATTTACGAAACGGTTCTGTCTTGCTTTCTCGCATTCAACCTTCTTGGCTTCGCGTGGTCGATGTGGGAGAGGAAACCGGTGATGTACTGGAAATGATAAGGAGAAATCATGCAGGATAGCGTATTAAAAACGCTGGAATACGATAAAATACTGGCACTCGTGGCTGAATATGCTCAGTCCGCTATCGGACGTGATCGTGTACTGGCGCTAAAGCCGTCTACCGATCGGGAGAGTATTTTGCAGTTGCAGGAAGAGACGGCTGATGCTGTTCGCCTTCTGTTAGCCTTTGGCAATCCGCCGCTCTTTGGTATTTATCCTCTACGTGCAGCGCTCAAACGGGCTGCGCTGGGAGGTGTGCTCACCATGCGGGATCTTTTGCACATTGCCGATTCACTTCGCGTTTCTCGCGAATTACAACGCTATGTCGCAGAAGCCGAAGATGGGGTGATGGTGCAGGCTATACATCGTCTTTTTCTACAAGACGGGTTAGAGAGGGAAATTTCTGACGCGATTCTTACCGAGGACACTATGGCGGACACCGCTTCGCGCACCTTATATTCCATTCGGCAAAAGCTAAGGGCGAAAAATGATCAGATTAAGATTCGCCTTAATAGCATTTTATCCGATGCGGCACAGGCGGGATATCTGAATGAAAATCTCATTACAATGCGAGACGGACGCTACGTTTTGCCTGTGAAAGCAGCACATCGCAATCAGGTAAAGGGGGTTGTACATGACTCCTCCGGCAGCGGACAGACGGCATTTGTCGAACCCCTCGCAATCGTAGAATTAAACAATGAAATTCGTGCGCTCGAAGGAGAGGAACAAGAGGAAATTCAGCGTATTTTAGCGGCTCTTTCGCAGGAAACAGCAGAATTTGAAGAAGAACTTGTCGGAAATGAACAGGTTTTGATTCATCTTGATTTTACGTTTGCCAAGGCACAATATGCCTTACAAAGTGGCTCTTCACAACCGCACTTTTCTACCGATCGTTCCATTGCCATTCAGGAGGCGCGCCATCCTTTGCTGGGAAGAAAAGTGGTGCCGATTGACCTTCGTTTGGTAAAAGACTACACAGTGCTTATTATTACGGGACCCAATACAGGCGGTAAAACGGTCACATTAAAAACGTTGGGCTTACTACAGGCGATGGCACAATCGGGACTCCAGATTCCGGCTCGCGCGCCATCGACCATGGGCATTTTTTCGTCTATTTATGCCGATATTGGTGACAAGCAGTCGATTGAGCAAAGCTTATCCACGTTCTCGGCATCCATGACCAATATTGTTCACATTCTCTCGTCGGCGGATCAGGATTCGCTGTTGCTATTTGACGAGTTGGGTTCTGGGACGGATCCGACAGAAGGTGCCGCAATGGCCATGGCGATTCTAAAGAAACTCCGCGATAGAGATATTCGCACAGTAGCGACCACGCATTATGCCGAGCTAAAGCTCTTCGCTATTCGCGAAGAAGGCGTTCAAAATGCTTCGGTTGAGTTTGATGTAGAGACGCTTTCTCCGACCTATCGTTTGCTTATCGGTTTACCGGGAAGATCGAATGCATTTGAGATTTCCCAACGGTTAGGTCTCTCGGAAACCATTTTAGCAGAAGCGCGCAGCTATCTCGATCAGGGCACTATGCATTTTGAGAATGTGTTGGCGGATATTGAAAGAAGCCGTAAAGAATCGGAAGAGGACCGCCTGCAGATTCGTCGTGAACGAGAAGCCTACCAAGAAAAGCTGCTGGTCATGAAACAGGAACTGGAGCAGGCGCAGCAGGCATACGAACGGCGAATGCAGAAGGCAGAGCAACAGGCCAAAGATATCGTTAAGGAAGCACGGGAAACGGCGCAAAATATGCTTCGCGACGCGAAAGACGCATTAAAAGAGGAGCGCCCTGCACTGGACCGTGCCTATAATAAGGTACATGAATCGGCGAAGGACTTTGAAAAAAAACACCAAAAGGTGAAGGCGGATGCGAATCGTCCTGGTCCGCAGAATCTGCAGATTGGCGAAAGCGTGAAGATTCTTTCTCTCAATCAGGCCGGCGTGTTAGTCGAAGGTCCCGACCGCAATGGGGAAGTCAAGGTACAGATGGGAATCCTTTCTGTAAAATCCAATGTTCGCGATTTGGCACGGGTGGCAGACGCTGAACACATTGTGGCACCCAAAGCCCCCTCGTCCTTTGTGTCTGTCAATACGTCGCAGAATTCATTACCGTATCTGGATTTACGTGGCGAACGTTTTGAAGACGCGATGCAAAGGGTGGATAAATATTTAGACGATTGTGTACTGGCTGGGTACAATAAAGTGCGACTCATTCACGGCAAGGGAACCGGCGCTCTTCGCAAGGGCATTCATGAACGCCTAAAGAGTGATCGCCGCGTGGTTTCTTTCGCTTTTGCCGATGCCCGTGAAGGCGGCGCAGGGGCTACGGATGTGGTATTGAAATAGGAGGAATGATGGAAGACATCAAAAACGTCTATACGACTTTTCGAGACGATTTGAAGAACCTTATAAAAGCGTTTCCGACACTGCTTTTAGCAGCACTGGCTTATGTGCTTTTGTCGCGGATTTTAGCTCCGGTTACGGCAGCTGCCGGCTTTCTGGCAGGCGGTTTTCTGGCTTGGCTCGTTAAAATGGCTATTATGACGCATTTTGCAACAATTATGACGGAGCTTTTTGCGCAAGAAAATCTGAAACCAAAAGACCTCACGCGAATAGACGGTTCGTTTTTTCCGCCTCTGACGCAGGCATTCTTTTTGCTCTTTGTCATTGAGTTTTTTGCCTCTCGCGTGCTTTCTCCAATTCTTCCTGCCCAGTCGTTGTTGCTTATTGGCTTGCTTTGGAAGGTTTTTACCGCTCCGCTTTTTGAAGTGGTTTATCTTGCCCATGAGCCTTCCGCGCGAATCTTTTCGTCCATGCTGGAATTTTGGAGAGATAATTGGCAGCCCCTGCTCCTTTATAGTCTTGTCTGCAGTGGAGTAGCATTGCTGCTCTATCCGACACTGTTTTCTGTGTCCTTTATCACGTTGAATGGTTTAGGGGGCATTGCTTTGCAGGCGCTCTTTTTTGCGGCTTATGGATTAACGAAGGGCATTTTGTTCCGCATTCTCTACTTTTCCACGCCCAGATCGCGCGCATACCATCATCAGTTTTATCGGAAGTAAGAAGAAATCCAAAACAGTGCACCAAATTGTCCGGAGGAACACATGACACATCACGAAAGCGATTGTAAAAAGAATCATAGTGCCTGTGATGAACAGGGGCATCACCATGGAGAAGACTGCTGTTGTTCAGAGCATCATCATCCAACGGAATGCGCCTGTCATCAGGAACAGGAATCGGATTCTGTGCGTATTGAGGATTATTTTCGCGCCCAAAATACATGCGTTGCGTTTATTGAATTAAAGGAACAGGCAAATTCAGCGCCATCTTCTCTTATCGGCATACCGATTCCCATTCGTTTGCGCGATTTTTTGGAGGGGGTAGAGGAACAGTTTGATCAGGAAATCCCCATGCGTGCTATTTTGAACGGAATGGTATGGATGATCGCGATTGATCCTGATTTTCGCTATGCTTCCGTATACCGTAAATTCCTGAGCGAGGCGGTTCAGGATGCTGTCGGATATGCCCTGCATTTAGGCATGGAACACGTGCAGAAGGCGTATACCTTAAAAGAAGAACACGAAAAGGCGCAGAATTCTGTCCAAGAACAGGGGGGCGAAGCACAGGAAAGCGAACAAAGGATTCGCGAAGAATGGGAAGCGGCTCTTCTCTCTTTCCGTGGCGCGCATCTCTTGAATCCGAAGGAACCGGTTGCTGCGGTGCAGTATGCCCGTTTGCTTTGGCAAAGTAATCCGAAGCCGGCTTTTCTTACGGAAGCGAACTGTTTGCTCGAACAGGTGCTTGCCCAAGAAGAGACACACGTTGCTGCCAATACGGCGTTGGGCGAGCTTCAGGAACAAATGGGGCAATATCTCAAAGCGACGGCGTATTATTCCCGTGCCTTAGCGCATTGTGAAAGAGAAACGATGAAACAAGAACTGCGCCAAAACATAACGCGCATAGCCCCTGATGCGGCAATAGAAGACGCCGTCTATTATCTGCGTCGTGCCGATTATGACCGAGCTCGTGAGGCGCTGATGAAAGCCAAGGCGGAAAGCAGGCGATATGATGCGGACTACTATTTGGGCATTGTGTACCAAAACACTGGCAATTTTCCTGCTGCAGAAGAAGCCTTCCGCGCTGCACTTGCTGAGGGAGGAAGGCTGGAAGATATCTATAACGGTCTAGTGTATGCGCTTAATGCGCAGAATAAAGTGGCAGAAGCGATCGAAGTTGCTACAGATGGTTTAACCGAGCATCCGGATGCGCTTCGCCTGTTGTTTAATCGCGCCATTCTCTATGCCGACCGGCAGGAGACTACAAAGGCGCAAGAAGATATTGCGGAAATTCTATCGTACGATGATCTTTCGGATGAGTTGTTTAACGAAGTAATGCGGCTTCGTGAACAGCTAAATGCGTAACGTTGTACAAGTTTAATAGTGAACAAGCATTTCGGCTAATTCATCTATGTTCCCGCAGCCGGTGGTCAGAATAATATCTTCTTTTTCCACCCGATCTTTTAAGTAATGGCATACGTCCGAAAACGTCTCCTGAAAAACTGCTTTGTCGCCATGTGCGCAGATGCGTTGAACGAGGTGCTCGCCGGTCACTTCACCGGTGTCGATTTCGCGTGCCACTTGAATCGCAGTGATGACGGACTCATCCGCATCACTAAAAGCAGTAGCAAAATCATCCATAAGCGTTTTCGTTCGAGAAATCGTATAGGGTTGGAAAACACACCAGAGTTTGTTGGTTTTATGCTCGGCTAAGGCACGCAAGGTGGATCGAATTTCGACCGGATGGTGACCATAATCGGTAAGCACACGCGCACCGCAAAAATCACCTACATATTCCATGCGGCGATGCAACGGGCGATATTCTTCAATGCCTTGTTTAATAATCTTTCGATCAATATGGGTGACATCACAGGCGATAATCGAGGCAACCGCATTGTAAATGTTGAATCGACCAATAATACCAAGCTGGTACCGTTCGGTTGTGCCATCCGGAAAATGCAGCGTAAACGCCGGATGACCCACTTCATCAAAGGAAATGTCTGTTACCTGATAGTCGGCATCAGAGGAGGCGATTCCAAACGTAACCGCACGTCCGTGGACATGCGCGGGCAGTGTTGCGGAATGCGGATCGTCCGCGTTGATAATTGCCACGCCGTTGGGACGGATGTTCTCCATATAGCCTTCAAAAGCACTGACAATATCATCCATATCTTTGTAATAATCGAGATGGTCTTCATCGACGTTGAGGACAATGGCAATCTGAGGATAGTAATAGCGGATATTCCCTTTGTATTCACAGGCTTCTGCCAGGAAAAACGGTCCATCTCCGGAAAGAACATTCCCACCGATTTCATCCAGCGTGCCACCCAATAGAATCGTGGGGGATTCTTCCGTGCGAATGAGAATATCGGAAATCATCGATGTAGTGGTGGATTTTCCGTGCGAGCCGGACACGGCAATGGAAGCCGGGAAATTCTGCATTAAAGCACCTAAAAATTGTCCGCGCGTCACGCAAGGTTTTCGCGTGGCAATAGCGGCCTGTAATTCCGGGTTCGTGGGGAGGATGGCATCTGTATAAACGAACAGTTCCTGATGGGTGATATTTTCCGCTTTTTGTCCGATGATTACGGGAATGCCTACAGATTCTAAATGACGTACATATTTATTGTCACGAATATCCGAACCGGTCACGGTAAACCCTTTGTCATGAAGAAGTTCAGCAATTCCCGACATACTGACACCGCCGATACCGATAAAATGGACATTTTTAATTTGCGTAGGCTCTAAAGTAAACTGAAACATTTCTCCTCCTTGCGATTACTCAAGTCGGTATTATACCATAGAAGAGCTTGTCCGTCGGTTGGTTTCCGTTCGGCGTTTGTGTATAATAATCTTGATTTTATGGTGATTCTAAGGAGAGAGTATGCCATCGATTTTGATTTTACCTTCCTCGTTTCTAAACGCACATCGCGCAGAGGAAAAGCAAACGTGGATTTTGGGACATCCTATTCGCGAACTGGTTGAACGAGCGGCAGCAAGTCCGTCCTGGACAATCCTTCAGGACGGACTTAACACGTGTTCGGAGGAATTGCTTGTCGTGAGTGAAGCGGCTGCCGGTCTGGATGAAGCGATGCTTTATCGCTTTTATAGCGATGAACAGCGTCTGTTGACGGATTACGATGGGATGCCTGCGGCGATCAAGGTTCAGGAGAAGGAAAGAGCGCTTTTATGCGATGCCTTTTCAGCGGATTTTGATGCTTTTTTTGATGCTTGGACGGATGTTGTTACGCCCGATGAAGCGGATTCGGTAGTGGAGGAACTTTTCCTCGATATCCCCGTTGTCCATTCCTTTTTAACGCTGCAACTTGCAGAAAAGCATCTTGCCCAGCAAATTTGTTACGATTGGATGGAGAAAGGTGTGCGCATTGACGAACCGACTCTAACACGCATCGCCCCCGAAGCAGTGATAGGAAAAGGAACATGGCTTCGCGGAACCGTACGCATCATGGGAGAGACCGTCATCGGCGAACGTTGTGTCATCACCGAGGGTTCAGAGATTATCGATTCGACCATTGAGGAGGAAGTGACGATACGTTCTTCCATTATTGAAGAGTCGGTGATGAAAAAAGCGTCTAACATTGGACCGTTCTCGCATTTACGTCCGCACGCATTCATCGGCGAACATGTACACATCGGCAATTTCGTTGAAGTGAAGAAGGCTAGTTTGGGGGAAGGAACCAAAGCCGGACACCTTGCCTATATCGGCGACGCAGAAGTCGGGAAGAATGTGAATATTTCCTGTGGCGTCATCTTCTGCAACTATGATGGAAAGAATAAGCATAAAGCCATTGTGGGAGACAATGCCTTCATCGGGTCTAACGCCAACTTGGTGGCTCCGGTGGAGTTGCAGGAGGACAGCTTTATCGCTGCCGGTTCAACGATTACCAAAGCAGTGGATAAGGGCGCTTTAGCGGTGGAGCGCGCGGAACAAAGAAGCATTGCGGGCTATGTAGCCCGAAGAAGAGAAAAAGGGTTGCTGTAGCTTTTCGCATGGCGACGCACCGAAAAGCTAAGGATGGCTTCGGTAGCCGTTCTGCAGGCGAGGTTCGTGGAGACACGAAGAGGACAAAGGGGGATCTATGGAACGTGTGGGAATGAAGGTTTTTTCGGGAAACGCCAATCTTCCGTTAGCGCAGGCAATTTGTCGCGAGTTGGGCTTGCCGCTTGGAGACATGAAGGTTGGTCATTTTGCAGACGGCGAAATCAACGTCAAAATCAATGAGACCGTGCGCGGGTATGATGTTTTTCTGATTCAGCCGACCTCGGAACCGGTGAACGATCATCTGATGGAAGCCCTTATTTGCGCCGATGCCTTTGAGCGCGCTTCGGTCAGCCATATTAATCTCGTTATGCCGTATTACGGGTATGCCCGTCAAGATCGAAAAACCAGCGGACGCGAACCGATTACGGCAAAACTGGTAGCGAATCTGCTAGAAACCTCCGGCGTAGATCGCGTCATTACGGTAGACCTTCATGCGGGACAGATTCAGGGTTATTTTGATATTCCGGTGGATCATTTCCAAGGCGGACGACTCTTAGCGGACTATTTCCGTCCCTTGGTGCAAGACGCACCCGAAGATTGGATGGTCGTTTCACCGGATTTGGGTGGTGTGACGCGCGCACGTGCCTTCTCCCATCTGCTTGGCTTACCCATTGCGATTATTGAGAAGCATCGTCCCGAAGCCAATGTTTCCGAAGTCGTGGATATCATTGGCAATGTGGAAGGAAAGAATTGCATTATTATTGACGATATTATCGATACCGCCGGAACGATTACGAATGCGGCGGATTTTCTGACGCAACGCGGGGCAAAAGACGTGTATATTACCGCTTCTCATGCTTTACTATCCGGTAATGCCTCGGAAAAGATTATGCGTTCTTCTGTCAAGAAATGTGTCGTGACGGATACGGTCAAACTCGACGAAGAAAAAATGAATGAGAAAATGGAAATTGTTTCGATTGCGCCTCTGCTTGCGGAAGCGATTCGTCGCGTATACTCGTTCAAGTCGGTAAGTGGGTTGTTTAGCCGATGAATACGAAAATCATAGTCGGGCTCGGTAATCCCGGCGCACGGTATGAAGGAACCCGTCATAACATCGGTTTTGCCGTTCTGGATCGTGTAGCGCAAAAATTAGGCATTGCGATTGCGCGTGAAAAATGGAACGCGCTGATTGGTGAAGGTCGCTATTCCGGCGATAAAGTGATTCTTGTCAAACCGCAGACGTTTATGAATCTTTCCGGTAAAGCGGTAAAACAAGTGATGGACTTTTATCATGTCGAAGCGCAGGATGTGTTGGTTCTGGTGGACGATATCGATATTCATCTCGGCACGGTTCGTATTCGAGAAAAGGGATCGGCCGGTACCCATAACGGTCTGCGTTCCATTGTAAAAGAAGTAGGTAGCGACGAGTTTTTGCGCATTAAAGTAGCAACGGGACATCGTCCGGCATCTTGGGATCTTGCGGATTTTGTCCTTGCTCGTTTTGCGGACGAGGAGCAAACAACGATGGAAGAGGAAACCGAAGCGGCGGCAGAAGCGGTTCTTGCTATTTTAGACGGCGATGTTTCTAAAGCGATGAATACGTGGAACGGATGGCTTGCTCCCTCGGTTCAGCAACGAAGCGAGGAAGAAAAAATGCGTGAAGCGGAAATAGACAGGGAACGCGAAAAACAGGATGCGTTCCGTAAAAGCGCCAAGCGCTGCGGAGATTAATGATTAGGATAGAAGAACTCTTTTTTTTGGAGCCTCGCTTTTCCCGCCTTTTGCAGACTTTGCATGCGGGAAAGCGGCGCATCCACCTTCATGGACTGGTGGGGGAAAGTACAGGACCCTTTGTTGCTGCCTTAGCGGCAAAACAAGGTTGTCCTGTTTTTGTCGTGTTTGATTCTGCTGTAAAGGCGCGCGCCTTTTCCGATGATTTGGCTGCCATCGGAGTGGAAGATGTCGTGATGTATCCCGAAGAAGAGTGGCAGTTTTTTAAGACCGATACCGTTGTATCTCCCGTTTCCCGTCAACGTTTAGCGGTTTTGCAGCGGCTGTATCGCGGAGGAAACCTGATTGTTTCCACTACGTTAACTGCCCTGAAAAGACGGGTTGTTCCGCCAAGACGCTATGCGGAAAGTGTTGTTTCCCTTGTTGCAGATGAAGAAGCGGAACCTAATGAAGTAGTAAAAAAGCTCATCGCCATGCGCTACGTCAGAACTACCTCCGTAGAGCACGCCGGGGAGTTCTCGGTACGAGGCGATATTCTTGATGTTTTTCCTCCTTCGGCGAAGCAACCGTATCGCATTGAATTTTTTGATACGACCATTGATCGCATTCACACCTTCTCGGTGGAAACGCAGCGCAGCGAGGAGACGGTTGGTCACGTTCTCCTTACACCAGCCGAAAATCTTCTGTTTACCGATGCGGACTGTCTGGACGTAATAGAAAGTCTTAAAAAGGATATTGCCGAAGCGGAAAAACGGGCAAAAAAAGAGCATCGCCATGTGCATTTGGATAAGTTTTATCGTCTTCTTGATACGCTGGAAGCCGATAATCATGTCGAAAATCCGGATCTTGCCGAAGCGTATCTGCAGGATGATGCCATGGCGGGATTGATGGATTATCTTCCGGATAATGCCGTTGTGGTTTTTGATGATCTTTCACGCGTCATGGAGACCGAAAAACGCCGAGATGGGCTTGTGCAAGAAACGGTCACTACTTTAGCGGAGCAGTCGGAACTATTGCGCACGCATCTTCAGCACTTGATCTCTTCGCAGGACGTGCTCGAAAGTCTTTCCGCATATGCCATGATCAATCTCACGCAGATTCTGAAACAAACCCGTTCCTTTACGCCGGATGCTCTGTTGCAGATACGCACGAGAGAAGTGGAGAATTTTCATCATCGCTGGTCGGATTTTGTGGACTATTTGCATTGGGCACAGACGCAAAAGAAAAAGGTTCTTTTGGCTTTTGGGACAGCGGAGTCATCGCTCGCTGAACGGTTAACCGCTTCCGATGTCCAATTCTCGCGCGAAGAGGGGAACAGCGAAGCGCGAATGCCGGAAGAGAAACAAATTCTTTTATCTCGTTTACCACTTTTACACGGCTTTCAATTGGTCGATAGCAATGTACTGCTTTTTTCACGCACAGAAATCTTCGGACACGAAAAAAAGCGAAAAGCGGTGCATCGTCCTAAGCGCAAGAGCGATCTTCTCAATTATCAGGATCTTGCGGTTGGTGATTATGTGGTGCATGAACTGTACGGTATTGGTGAGTTTTTAGGAACAGAAACGATTTCGTATGACGGATTAGTAAAAGACTTCATCAAGATTAGTTATAAGGGCGCAGATGCGCTTTATGTCCCTACCGATGAAATGGATCTGGTTACAAAATACATCGGTAGCGGCGGTCCGAAGCCACGCATTTCCTCTTTGGGAGGGAGCGAATGGAAACGTTCCAAAGAGAGAGCGAAAAAAGCGGTCGATGCTATAGCGGAAGATTTATTGGCGCTCTATGCAAAGCGAACCAAGGTGAAAGGTCATCCTTTTGCACCGGATTCTCCGTGGCAGCAGGAATTTGAAGAGTCGTTCTCCTACGAAGAAACCCCTTCCCAGCTTAGAGCGACTGAAGAAATCAAACTGGACATGGAACGGGACAAACCCATGGATCGTTTGCTCTGCGGGGATGTCGGATACGGGAAAACCGAAGTGGCTTTACGCGCTGCATTTAAGGCGGTTATGGATGGAAAACAAGTGGCATTTTTAGCGCCTACGACCATTTTGGTGCAGCAGCATTATCAAACGATGATGGATCGATTTTTGTCCTTTCCGCTGCGTATTGAATTTCTGTCCCGCTTTAAGAGTGCGGAAAAACAAAAGGAAGTGGTAAAACAGCTTCGCGAAGGAAGCGTAGACATTGTTGTCGGGACACATCGTCTTCTTTCCAAAGATGTTCGATTCAAGGATCTGGGCTTGCTCATTGTCGATGAAGAGCAGCGCTTCGGCGTAAAAGACAAAGAAAAGATGAAGAAAATCAAGGAGAATGTGGATGTTCTTACGCTCTCCGCTACGCCCATTCCGCGTACACTGCAATTATCGCTTACCGGCATTCGCGATATGAGTTTATTGGAGGAACCGCCGGAAGAAAGGTATCCCACAATATCCTACGTGCTGGAGGCGGATCCGCTGGTGATTCGTGATGCGATTCGACGTGAACTGGATCGTCATGGTCAAGTGTATTTTGTACACAATCGCATACACGACATCCACTTTGCGTATGAACGTCTCCAGGCACTTGTTCCGGAGGCGCGCATAGCGGTAGCCCATGGACAAATGAGTATTCGCGAGTTAGAGAATGTGATGGAAGGCTTTATCGCAGGCGAAGCGGATATTTTGCTTTCCACGACGATCATAGAGACCGGCATGGATATTGCCAATGTCAATACGCTCATCGTGGAACGTGCGGATCGTATGGGGTTATCGCAGCTTTACCAACTGAAAGGACGTATTGGTCGTTCCGACAGGCAGAGTTACGCCTACTTTACTTATGAGCGTGACCACATGCTTTCTGAGATTTCCGAAAAGCGGTTAAAGGCTATCCGCGATTTCAGTGAATTTGGTTCCGGTTATAAGATTGCTATGCGTGATTTGGAACTTCGAGGGGCGGGAAACCTTTTAGGGGAGAGCCAATCGGGACATATTGAGTCCATAGGTTATGAGCTTTATGTGCGCATGTTGGAGGAGGCAGTTTCGCGTGTAAAAGGAGAAACTAAAAAAGTCCATTTGAACGATATTAACGTGGATGTCAAGGTGAGCGCATACATTCCGGAGGGCTATATCCCACAAAGTTCCGACAAAATCATGATGTATCGTCAAATTGCTGCGATTGAAAATGAAGAAGATTACGGTAAAATTGTAGAGGAACTCATTGATCGCTTCGGAGATCCTCCGACAAGCGTTGAAAATCTGCTCAATATTGCGCTAATCAAACGATGGGCGAGTGACTTGGGCTTTTCGCGCATTAAGGAGACAGAGGAAGCGGTCGAATTGCGTTATGAACGCTTTGAACAATTTTCGGTTGAACAGTTAAAGGCAATTTCTGAAGGCTACAGCGGTCCTTTGACCTTTGACTTTCAAAAAGAGCCGCGTTTCAAGATTGCGGCAACGCCGAGTAAACTGAAAGATACGAGACGATTGCTGTCTCTCATGACGCAGCTAAAGAACAGGGAGGAAAGAAAGAATGAAAATGCGTAAAAAAGTGGTGGGTTTGGCATTAGCCGGCGTGTTGCTGTTGGCTGGCTGCGGAGCTTCCCAACAGACTTTTGCCACCGTCAATGGAGAAAAAATCAGCAAACAAAAGTATGATTCGCAGCTCGATCTCTATAAGAGCATGATCGCCGCACAATATCGTCTGCCGATGACGATTCGCGAATCGCTTATTTCGGAACAGGTTATGCTGCAGGAGCTGAAAAAGAATAAGGTGGAACTGACCGATAAAGATTATCAGGTGGAATACGACAAAGCGATCCAGGCGTATGGTGGAGCGGCGAATTACAGCAATACCATCAAAGCGTTAGGCATCACCGATGATCAGCTCAAGGACAGTCTGCGCTATGAAACGATTTCCCGTAAGCATAAAGAATGGTTCAATCAGCAGAATCAGCCCAGCGATGAGGAAATCAAAGCGTATTTTGAAAAGAATAAAGATGAGTTGGTAACGGTTGAATCTCGCCACATTCTGGTCAAGACCGAAGAGGAAGCGAAAAAAGTAAAAGAACGTCTCGATAAAGGCGAAAAGTTTGAAGATGTCGCCAAAGAGGTGTCGTTGGATACCCAGTCTGCCCAAAACGGCGGAAGTCTTGGTCTGTCTTCACCGAGCAAATTCGTTGCCGAATTCAAGAAGGCCATTCTTGAACAGAAGGTCGGAGAAGTGGGCGATCCGGTGAAGAGTCAGTTCGGCTACCATATCATTCAAGTGAATAAGCGTAATGATACGGTGGAAGCACTGCACGATTCGATCGTAGAAAAGATTAACGGCGACAAATACACAAAGTATTTACAAGAACAGATTGCGGCTGCAGACGTAAAAATTGAGGGAGAAAGTGCCTCCTCGGCTTCTTCGGCAGCCGATGCAGAGCAAAGCTCACAAGCGGAGACCTCTTCTGCTGCGGCGGAAAGCAGCGAAGCAAAAAAGAATTAAAAACTCGTTCTTTCCTTGGTAAGAAATGCGCAAATAAGGGTAATAAAATCCTTGTAGGCACAATAAAATACGTATACAACAGGAGGAAACATGGCTACAAAAGTTGCGATTAACGGTTTTGGTCGTATCGGTCGCCTCGCGCTGCGTGAGATGCTGCGCAATGCACCGGAGCTGGAAGTGGTGGCAATCAATGATTTAACGGATAATGAAGATCTGCTTTATCTATTAAAGTACGATACAGCACAGGGTGCTTTTCCGTATCACGTTGAATTAAAAGGCGATAGCCTTGTCGTTGAAGGGCATGAAATTCGCTGCTATGCCGAGAAGAACGCAGCCGACTTGCCTTGGAAGGAATTAGGTGTCGATTTTGTTTTGGAGTGCACCGGATTCTATACATCAAAAGAAAAATCGCAGGCACATATCGATGCCGGCGCAAAGCGCGTGCTCATCTCCGCTCCGGCGAAGGGAGAAGGCGTGAAAATGATCGTCTACGGTGTAAACCACAAGAGCCTCGATGATGATGATTTGATCGTTTCTGCGGCGTCCTGCACCACGAACTGCTTAGCACCCATGGTGAACGCCCTGAACGAAGCGTTTGGTGTAGATCATTCCATCATGTCCACTATTCACGGGTATACCTCCACGCAGCGTTTACAGGATGCACCGGGTGGCAGAAAGAGCCGTGCAGGTGCTGCCAACACCATCCCCGCGACGACGGGGGCAGCAAAAGCAATCGGAAAAGTCATTCCGGAACTCAGTGGACGTATCGATGGCAGCGCACTTCGCGTTCCGGTCATCACCGGTTCCATTGTTGAACTGTATTCGGTACTGAATAAAAAGGTAACGGTCGAAGAAGTCAATGCCGCGATGAAAGAGCGTGAAGCGGAATGGTTCCGCTACAATGAAGATGAAATTGTAAGCTCGGACATTATCGGCGTACCGGTTCCTTCCGTCTTTGACGCATCGTTGACCAATGTGGTCGAAGGTCCGGACGGAAAGCAGATCGTCAAGACCTGCTCTTGGTACGACAATGAAATGGGCTTTACCAGCAATATGGTGCGCACCCTCAAATACTTCGCGGAAGTTGCGAAATAACACAGAAAAAGGGCGAGGAGGGGTCTCCTCGCTCTTTTTTTTCGATTCGTTTCCCCTTTTATTTCCGGAAGGGGTGGACAAGGAAGAAGAGAAAGGATGCAGAGTATGCCCAAAAAGACCATTGAAGATTATGAACTGAATGGAAAAAAAGTTCTGGTGCGCGTAGATTTCAATGTGCCGCAGGCGAAAGACGGCTCCGGACGCATTACCGATGGCAGCCGTATTGTTGCTGCACTGCCCACGATTCAGACACTGTTAAAAAAGAACGCCGCTGTGATTCTGATGAGCCATTTAGGCCGTCCTAAGGGCACCGATCCGGCGCTTACGCTTAAACCGGTAGCAGAGCGATTGGCAGAACTGTTACATCAGCCGGTATCCTTTTTTGCATCAGATGTTGTTGTGGATGACAAAGTGAAGCAGAGTGTCGCCGCCATGCAGAGTGGTGATGTTTGTTTATTGGAAAACACACGTTACGTTGCCGGAGAATCCAAAAATGACCCTGCATTTGCTTCCGAATTGGCTTCTTTAGCGGATGTTTTCGTAAATGATGCATTTGCCACTTGCCATCGTGCGCATAGCTCCAATGTCGGAGTTGCCTCACTGCTGCCTTCGGCTCTCGGACTTTTAGTACAAAAAGAAGTGGAGATTATGGGCAATGCGCTGAGTGATCCGAAACGTCCCTTTGTAGCCATTCTGGGCGGTGCAAAAGTATCCGATAAAATCGGCGTTATTGAGAATTTGTTGAACAAGGTGGATACCATTCTTATTGGCGGCGGCATGGCATATACCTTTCTCAAGGCAACCGGAAAAGAGATCGGTACGTCGTTATTGGAAGCCGACAAAATGGAATTAGCGAATGCATTGCTTGAACGTGCTAAGGCAAAGGGCGTTCGCGTGGAATTGCCGGTGGATGGCGTTATCGCAGAGGATGTGAAAGAAGGGCAGGCGACAGAGGTGGTTTCTATCGATGCCATTCCGAAGGACAAAATGTCCTTAGATATTGGCCCGAAAACAGCGGAACGCTATGTAAAGATCATTGAGGCGGCACAGACGGTCGTTTGGAACGGACCGATGGGCGTCTTTGAGATTCCGGAATTTTCGAAGGGAACTTTCGCTTTGGCGAATGCCATGGCAAATTGCTCCGGCGTGACGATTATTGGCGGAGGAGACAGTGCGGCAGCGGTTGAACAAGCGGGATTAAAGGATAAGATGACGCATGTTTCCACCGGAGGCGGCGCTTCTCTGGAATTCCTTGAAGGCAAGAACCTTCCCGGCATTGCGGCTATTTCGGATCGATAATTCATTTTATAAGGAGGACGCTATGCGTAAACCGTTAATTGCAGGCAACTGGAAGATGAACAAAACACCGTATCAGGCGCAGATGCTGGTGCGGCAAATTGATTCCATTACTTTGGATGATGCTGTCGAAGCCTTGGTTTGTGTTCCGGCGGTTGACTTGCAGGCAGTCAATGAAGTCATGGATGATTGTCAGCTTCATCTTGGCGCGCAGAATATGCACTATGCCGATAATGGTGCTTATACGGGCGAAATTTCCGCTGCCATGCTGCTTGATCTGCAGGTGGAATATGTTATTTTCGGTCATTCCGAGAGACGGGAACTTTTCGGTGAATCCGACGCATTGATTCAGAAAAAAGTGGATGCCGCTTTAGCAAAGGGGCTTCTTCCTATTCTTTGCGTAGGCGAGACACTGGAAGAGCGGGATGCCGGAAAACAGGAAGAAAAAGTACAGGGACAGCTGCTTTCGGCGTTGCAAAATGTAAAACCGGATGATTTTGATAAGGTCGTGATTGCTTATGAGCCGATTTGGGCGATTGGCACCGGCAAAACGGCTTCCGATGCCGATGCGGAAGAAATGGCGGCATTCATTCGCCGTCAGGTCGCGACAATGGTTTCGCCCGCTGCTGCAGAGAAAGTTCGCATTCTTTACGGCGGTTCGGTCAAACCGGAGAATATTAAGAAAATCATGGCACAGGATAATATCGACGGGGCACTCGTCGGCGGAGCAAGTTTAGAAGCCTCCAGCTTTATCAGTTTAGTGAACTATCGTATCGATTAATTGTCGCATAGAGGAATAACGGAAAAAGGATAGGAGAAGAATATGTCACAAATTATTGATCTGTATGCTCGTCAGGTGCTGGACTCTCGCGGTAATCCAACGGTAGAGGTGGAAGTAACGACGGAGCTTGGCGGTTTCGGACGTGCGATCGTCCCTTCGGGAGCCTCTACGGGTGCTTTTGAGGCGGTGGAGCTGCGCGACGGCGAAGAAGCATTTGGCGGAAAAGGCGTGTTAAAAGCGGTAGATCACGTCAATGATGAATTAGCAACGCTGCTGGAAGGTTGGGAAGTCACTGATCAGGTAGGAATTGATCATGCCATGATGGAAGCGGACGGAACGCCCAACAAAGGGAATTTTGGAGCCAATGCCATATTAGGTGTTTCTCTTGCTTGCGCTCGTGCGGCAGCGGATGAGTACGGTATGCCTCTGTACAATTACATCGGCGGTGTAAATGCCAAGACTTTGCCGGTTCCCATGATGAATGTTATTAACGGCGGAAAACATGCGGACAATTCCGTCAATTTCCAGGAATTTATGATTATGCCGGTAGGTGCTGGTTCTTGGTCGGAAGCGCTGCAGCAATGCGCCGAAGTGTTCCATACGCTTAAGAGCGTCTTGGCGAAGGATGGTCATCCGACAGCAGTGGGGGATGAAGGTGGTTTTGCGCCGAACTTCAAGAACGATGAAGAACCCCTGCAATATCTCGTAAAAGCAATTGAAGCGGCCGGATTTACTCCGGGAAGAGACTTCATGATTGCCATGGATCCCGCGACGACGGAGCTCTACGAAGAAGCGAAGAAAATCGGCAAAGAGGGTTATTACTTCTGGAAAACAGATGAGTTCAAAACTACCGATGAAATGATTGATATGTGGGAATCATGGATTGCTAAATATCCCATCATTTCTATCGAAGATGGTTTGGCGGAAGAAGATTGGTCCGGTTGGCAAAAGATGACCAAACGCATTGGCGGCAAAGTACAACTCGTCGGCGATGATCTTTTCGTCACCAATACGGAGCGTCTGGCAAAAGGTATTTCGATGCACGTAGCAAATGCCATTCTCATTAAAGTGAATCAGATTGGCACGCTGACGGAGACGTTGGATGCCATTGAAATGGCGAAGCGCGCCGGTTATACCGCTATCGTTTCACATCGTTCAGGCGAAAGCGAGGATACGACGATTGCGGATTTGGTGGTCGCGACAAATGCCGGTCAAATTAAGACGGGAGCGCCCAGTCGTACCGACCGTGTAGCAAAATATAATCAGCTTCTGCGCATTGAAGATATGTTCGCCGATGATGCGGTCTATCCGGGCATGGATGCATTTTATAACCTTCCGGAACAGGAATAACGACCTCTCCTGAACGGAAAAGCATACGAAAAAAGGACGGTGTTGGGCATTGCTTGACACCGTCCTTTTTTAGGCATTCGTTTTCATTATGTACAACGGCTCTTATGGTTCATGAAACGGGAAATAAACGCTCCTCACATTGCCTGCTTTTCATTATCTGCCAATATAGGAAAGGAAAACAAAACTCCCCAAAGAACCATGGAAAATGGTAAAATAAGAAAAGAAGGATAACGTTTTGCTTTTTAGACGTCGAGAATCCCGTTGAAATAAAAGGAGGAGCACGAATGAGAAATCAAAGCGGCATGGTTTGTATGCTTTTGGCAGGCGGGCAAGGCTCGCGACTGAAAGCACTCACGCGAGATACCGCAAAGCCGGCAGTGCCCTTTGGAGGAAAGTATCGCATTATCGACTTTGCCCTGAGCAATGCCACCAACTCGGATATTCATGACATCGGCATATTGACCCAATATAAACCCTTTCGACTCAATGAACACATCGGCATAGGCGCGGCATGGGATTATGACCGCACGTATGGCGGTCTGCGCCTGTTGTCTCCCTTTTATTCGGAAGAAGGCGGACGTTGGTATGACGGAACGGCGAATGCGATTTATGAAAATATAGCGTATTTGGATAATCTTAATCCCAAGTATGTACTCATTCTTTCCGGAGACCATATTTATAAGATGGACTATAATCGGCTTTTGGATGTGCATGTCCAAAAGGGAGCCGAAGCGACCATTGCGGTCATGGAAGTGGGATGGGAAGAAGCGTCCCGTTTCGGTATCATGAGCACGGATGAAGAAGACCGTATTATTGCCTTTGAGGAAAAGCCGAAAGAACCGAAGAGCAATTTAGCGTCCATGGGCATTTATATTTTCAATTGGCCAACGTTGCGAAAAGCTTTGGTAGAGGATTATAACGATAAGAGTTCTTCGTACGACTTTGGGCATGACATCATTCCTAAGATGCTCAAGGCAAATATGCCGTTATATGTTTATCGCTTCAAAGGGTATTGGAAAGATGTGGGCACCATAAAAAGCTATTGGGAAGCCAATTTAGACATGATTGATCCGGATAATGGTTTGGATATCTATGAGAAAGACTGGCGAATCTATACTTCTGCTAAAAATCTTCCGCCGCATTATATCGGGGAAAAGGCGGAAGTCAGCAATTCCTTGGTCAATGAGGCCTGCCGTATTTATGGAAAAGTGGAGCACTGTGTACTGTTTACCAATGTGACGGTGGAAGAAGGTGCTGAGGTTAAGGATAGCGTCGTTCTTTCGGGCAGCGTCATCAAAAAAGGCGCAAAAGTCTCCCATGCTGTGATTGGCGAGAACGAAGTTATTGAAGAAGAGACACAAATCGGAGAGGAACAATCCGATGCGATTTGTTTGGTGGCCGGCGGAAAAATCACAAAGGAGTAGGTGATGAAAGATTGTCTTGGTATTATCAATTCCCATTATGACGGGGAACATTATCATCGAGATTTCGGTAGTCTCTCCGAAAATCGCCCCGATTACATGATTCCTTTTGGCGGACGATATCGCATTATCGATTTCGCTCTTTCCAGCCTTTCCAACTATAGTTTATCCCGTGTCATTCTCTATGGCGGAAACAATATTCGCTCTACCCTGGACCATGTGGGCGATGGCAAGAACTGGGAGCTGAATCGGCGAAACAATGGTTTGTTTATCAATCCGCCCAGTCGTACATCCGACCAGCACAGAAGTCTCGTTCAGACGTATTATGATTCGATTACGTTCTTCGAGGAATCTACCGCTTCCAACATCCATATCATGAATCCGATGATGATTACGAAAGCGGATTTGGATGAAGCATATGACCGCTTTCTTGCCAGCGATAACGACGTGTTGCTCTTTTATAAGAACATGGAAGACCGTGGCGGAGAATACACGAATATGAACAAACTGATTCTGGATGAACAGGGACGTTTCGTCAACATGGGCATCAATCTCGGAACGAAAGAAGCATTTCCTCTTTATCTGGAACGCATGTTCATCAAACGTACCGTCTTTGTTGACTTGATTAAGCGTTCACTCGAACGCGGTACGGCGACGACGCTTGTCGAAGCGATCGATAAAGAAAGAAAACGGCTGAAAATTGGCGTTTATGAAGTTGCTGCTCCCGTACTGGTGATTAACGATATTTATTCCTATTTTCAAGCCAGCATGAGTCTCTTAGATCAAGATTTATATCAGGAGATTTTCTTCCGTGACAATATGATTTACACCAAGTCGAAGGATGAACCTTCCACCATGTATGCAACGACCGCCAATGTGCGCAACAGTCTTGTCGCAAATGGTTGCATTGTCGAAGGACAAGTGGAAAATTCCATTCTTTCTCGTGGCGTACACGTGCATAAAGACGCTATAGTGCGCAACAGTATACTGAATGAAAAAACGGTTGTTGGCGCGAATGCGGTCGTCGTCAATACCATCACCGACAAACGGGCGATTATTCAAGACGGCGTCACGCTTGCCGGAGCATATTCCCATCCGTTTGTCGTGGGCAAGAAAGAAGTGATTTCGAGGTAAAGAATGAATATTCTCTATGTGGCAGCAGAGTCTGCCCCGTTCATTAAAACCGGCGGATTGGCTGATGTTGCGGCATCCTTACCGAAGGCGCTCAATCAAATCGGCTGCGATTGTCGCGTGGTTCTTCCGCTCTATTCGCAGATAGAAGAGAAGTATCGCTGCGAACTGCGTCTCATCGCCCAATTTGCGGTGAGCGTCGGCTGGAAGAATGAATATTGCGGTGTCTATGCACTCACATATAATGGCGCAACCTATTATTTCCTGGATAATGAATACTATTTTAAGCGACCGAGCATTTACGGACAGTTTGATGACGGCGAACGATTTATCTTTTTTGCCAAAGCTGCCGTTCGGTTGCCTCGCGTCTTAGACTGGAAGGTGGACGTCATTCATGCCAATGACTGGCACGCGGGACTTGTACCGGTGTATTTGAACGATTTTCGTCGTGGGGATGATTTTTACCGCGAAGTGCGTTCCCTTTATACCATTCATAATTTAAAATATCAGGGACAGTTTTCTCCGGAGCTTTTCTTCTGGACGAACCTGAATCCTGCGTACTACTCCGACTATGACCTGAAGTTTTATGAGTCGATCAATTTTATGAAGGCGGCGATTGTTCACGCGACAAAGGTCAATACGGTTTCTGAAACCTATGCGGAAGAAATTCATTATCCATTCTTTGCCGAAGGTCTGCAAAATGTGATTAATGCCTATTCGTGGAAGATTAGTGGCATTTTGAATGGAATTGATGAAGAAGTCTGGAATCCGGCAACGGATGAAGCGATTTCTCAACAGTACGATGTACGTACGCTTGCTTTGCGCAAGAACAATAAAAAAGCGTTACAGCAATCGGTTGGGCTTCCCGTTCGGGAAGATGTTCCGCTTTTTGGCATGGTGACGCGATTAAATGCCATGAAGGGACTTGATTTGGTTCGTTATATCCTTGAGGAATTCCTTCAAGAGGATGTGCAGTTTGTGGTGGTGGGCACAGGCGATGCAACCTATGAGGAAATGTTTCGCTATTTTGCCAAAAAATATCCGGACAAACTTTCTGCTCGCATTCATTTCTCGACACGTGAATCGCATGAGGTGTATGCCGGCTCCGATCTTCTATTAATGCCCTCCATGATTGAGCCATGTGGTCTTTCGCAGATGATTGCCATGCGCTATGGCTGTGTGCCGTTGGTGCGTGAAACCGGAGGACTGCGCGATTCGGTTTCGCCTTATAATCAATATGAGAAGACAGGCGAAGGATTTAGTTTTGCGAATGTGAACGCCCATGATTTACTGTTTACCATGCAGCGTGCCTGTGCAGTTTTTCGCAATCATCCGGAGGATTTCAATATGCTTCGCCGAAACGGGATGACGAAGGATCTCAGTTGGCAGTTTTCCAGCCAAAAATATGTCGAACTCTATGAATCGTTAAATCCCTTTGGACAAAGAACGGAAAAACAATGACCACTGGAAAAGAAGAACGCTCCTCTCTTGGCGCAACCTGCGCCAAAACAAGTGCGTTTGTCGTCGCCTCGGAATATGCGCTTTCAGTGAAGTTGGGTGTAACCTATACGAAACAAAAGAGTATTTTCCGCGTATGGGCGCCCACGAAGGAACAGGTTATACTTCGCCTTTTTCCCTCTGCAGAGGGCGAAGCCTGTCGGATGATAGAGATGACAAACCAAGACGGTGTCTATACTGCTCAAGTAGAGGGCGATTGGGATGGTTATTTCTATACTTTTTTTGCCGACGGCATAGAAGTTGTGGATCCCTATTCTGTTTCTGTGTCGCTTAATGGACGGCGAAGTGCGGTCGTGGATCTTTCCTCAACCAATCCGGCGGGCTTTCGTCAAGATGCATATGTGTCAACTAAGCCGAAGGATGCGATTCTCTATGAATTGCATGTCGGCGATTATTCCTTTCATACGCATAGCGGAGCCAAGAATGCAGGCAAGTACCTCGGTCTTGTAGAAGAGAGTAGCTATCAGGGGATAAATACCGGTTTAGCGCATCTCAAAGAGCTGGGCATTACCCATGTGCATTTTATGCCCATTGCCGAAAATGCAACCGTGGATGAGCACCCGGCTCGTTTTGGTGCGGATGATAATTATAATTGGGGCTACGATCCGCATCTGTATAATGTTCCGGAAGGCGCCTATGCTATCGATCCTTATGACCCAAAGGCGCGCATCCGGGAGCTGAAGACGGCGATACAGAAGCTGCACGAAGCCGGAATCGGCGTGGTTTTGGATGTCGTGTACAATCATACTTTTCGCACAAAGGATTCGGTTTTCAATCTTCTTGTTCCGGATTATTATTATCGAAAGGTCAATGGAGATTTCGCAAACGGCACAGGTGTGGGAAATGAGATTGCTTCCGAAGCGCCCATGATGCGCAAATTTATTTTAGAGTCCCTTTTATATTGGCAAAAAGAGTATGCCATTGACGGATTTCGCTTTGACCTGATGGCACTAACGGATCGGGATACCATCCGTATGGCAGAACAGGCGTTACGGCGCGTAAATCCGAATGTCATCTTGTATGGAGAGCCCTGGGCGGCTTCCGATTCGCCTTTGCCCATGATCCGCCAAACGCGTTGGGGAACACAGAATGGGGAAGGTTTTGCCCTTTTTAACGCTGTGTTTCGTGATGGCTTATGTGGAGGAGTAGATAGCGCAGAAAGAGGTTTTCTGCAAGGTAATGCGAATGAAAAACAAGCAATAGAAACGGGTCTTTTGGGGTCGATCCATGACGAAAAAGGGCATAATGGAGGCGTGAAAAACCCATACCATTCGATAAATTACTTTAATGCACATGACAATCTTATCTTGGAGGATAAGCTGACGGTATCGCTTAATGGCGCCGAACATCAGGAAGCCATGACGAAATTAGCGTTCAGTATGTTGCTTACGGCGCAGGGCATTCCTTTTTTTCACGCCGGGAACAGTTTCCGTCGGTCAAAACAGGGAAACAAAAACTCCTACTGCGCACCATATTCGGTGAATGCGATTGATTGGGAGAAGAAAAAACAGCATCTTTCCCTTTTTCAATATGTGCAGCAGCTAATTGCTTTGCGCAAAGCCTATCCGGTTTTTCGTCTGGAAACCGGTGATGAAGTGCGGGAAAGGGTAAAAATCATTCCGATTGAGCAATCTTCCGTCCTTGGCGTGGCGCATCGTCTGGGCGATAAACGAAGTAAGGACTATCTCGTCTCCCTGTTTCATGATGGATGGTGGGATTTTAATTTGGACGTTACGGGTATTTTTGATACGCTGCACGCCGAGCGCGTTTCCGTACAGCGCATTTTTGACCGTTGGGGAAGCGTTTCAGGTAACCGTGTACAAATAAGCCGTAGCGACCATTTGCATCTGCCATTGGCGCCGATTTCCATGACGATGTTTCGTGTGCAGGTGCTGTATTGAGAAAAAGCGAAGGAAGAAGCCGATGGGCATCTTCGTTAGGCGTAAACCATAAGGAGGAGAACGTGGATTATTTTTCGATTTATGAACAGTGGTTATCGGATGAACAATTGGATCCGACCTTAAAGAAAGAATTAGTCGCAATTCAAGGCGATGAGGAAGAGATCAAGGATCGCTTCTATCAATCACTTCGTTTTGGTACAGCAGGACTTCGTGGAAAGTTGGGCGCCGGAACCAACCGAATGAATGTCGTCACGGTGGGGCAGGCTACGGAAGGCTTTGCTCGCATGATTGCCGATTGCGGTGAGGAAGCGAAGCAAAAGGGGGTTGCCATTGGTTATGATGTGCGCCACATGTCGAGAGAATTTGCCCATCTTTCTGCAGAGATTTTTGCAGCGCATGGCATTCGCGTTTATCTACACCGCGATATTGTTCCGACACCGGTATTATCGTATACCATTCGAGATTTAGAGACGTTTGCCGGGGTCATGGTAACAGCCTCTCATAATCCGCGGGAATATAACGGTTATAAAGCGTATGGCACCGCCGGATCACAGATTTTGGATGACTGGGCAGAACGCATTGAGAATAACATCCATGCGTGCGAAGCGGACGGCAAAGTGTCCCGTATTCCGTTTGAAGAAGGCATCGCCGAAGGAAAAATCGTACTTATCGACGAAAGCCTGATGGAACGTTATCTGGAAAAGGTGCTCGCCCTTACCATTCATGATGATGTCGATAAGTCGATTCCTTTTGTGTACTCGCCGCTCAATGGTTGTGGAAACATCCCGATTCGCACCGTGTTAAGCCGCCGTGGCTTTACCGGTATTTCGCTTGTTTCAGAGGAGGTTGAACCGGATCCGGATTTTACGACAACCGGGTATCCCAATCCGGAACGACCGGAATGCTTCCGTCTGGCAGAGAAAAAGGGAAAGGAAGTAAGCGCGGAGATCTTGATTGCCTCTGACCCGGATTCCGATCGTCTGGCGTTGGAAGTACGGAAAACGGAGGGGACATATCAGTTTATCAATGGCAACCATATCGGCGCGCTGCTTACGCATTATATTGTTTCCGAGATGGCAGCAACAGGAAAATTGCCAAAGGACGGAGCGGTCATAAAATCCATCGTCACCGGCGATATTGCTCGAAAAATCACATCGAAATATGGACTTGCCCTTTACGATGTGTTAACCGGCTTTAAGAACATTGCCGCACCTGTCAATGACTGGGACACTACAAAGGAGCATACCTTTGTTTTCGGTTATGAGGAGAGCATCGGCTATAACCACGGTGCCTTTGTTCGCGATAAAGATGCGGTATCGTCTGCTATGTTGCTCGTGGAAGCCGCAGCATTTTACAAAAAAACGCAGCAAAAAACGCTTCTTGATGTCTTACACGATATCTATGCGGAATATGGCTATCACGGTAACAAGTTGATTTCCATCGTCAAGGAAGGAGCGGACGGTCAGGCACTCATCGGGCGTATAATGGATGTCTTCCGTGATAAGGGGCTCATCGATACAGGTAACCATAAGGTCGTTCGTGTGACCGATTATCTTTACGATGAAACAGGATTACCGAAATCCAATGTACTAAAGTACGAATTTGAGGATGAGAGTTGGTGCGCCATTCGTCCTTCCGGTACCGAGCCGAAAATCAAACTCTACGTCTATTCGGTCGCCGAAAAGGAGAGCGAGGCGGATGCCATTTGTGAGGAATTGGTTGAAAAGATAACCAAGCAGATGAATAGCGTGCAATAAAATGGTGCCCTCCTGCTTTTTTTTGCGGGAGGGCGTTTTTTGTTGCGTTATCCTCTTCACGTATACAAAAAATCGTCACAGGTATGCCGTAAGATAGAGGAAATATTACCCATAGAAGCAAGGAGACGAGATGAACGAGTTTTTTAATGCGCTGGAAGCGCTGTTTTTTACGGAATTGTTTGGGAAAATTACGCTTTATATGATACTTTCCACCGTACTTAAATTTGTTTTTGTCCTCGTTGTTCTGTCCTTTATCAGTCGTATTGTGCGCATGATTACGATGGATATTCAACAGAGCGCCGTACGCCGTCCCGTGCAGGCGGCAACCTTGAGACTGTTAAGCAATCCGGACGATTACGATTTTCCTCTACGGGATGAATATTACCTTTCCGATAACACCTCTATCGGGCGAGCCGATGACAACACCATAGTCATTAAAGACCGTCAAATGAGTAAACACCAAGCAGTGATTGTCCAAAACGGATCCCATTTTTTCATCGACGATTTACAAGCTACCAATCCGACAACGATAAATGATGCTATTGTGTCGCAGCCTACCGAATTACATTCACGAGATATTGTTGCCCTTGGCGGACTTCATTTTGTGTTTTTGAACGAGGAAGAACATGAAGACTGATTTTCTAAAACGACAGGAACCTACGCCCATGCGCGCAAAGCAGGCTTTTGCGCAGACAAAATGGTTGCTCTTTTTGTTTCAGTTTTTGGCTATTTTTCTGGTCTATCTATTTCAGATTAAAGAGATTAACCAACAATCTCTTCTGTTTGGCGGAGGGCTGTTGCTTGTTTCCTTGCTTTCCCTGACCATCGTACATGGCGTTACAAAAGGGGACAGCTATCTCTTGCTCATTGCCAACATGATATTCAGCATTGGTATTATTATGATTTACCGATTGGACCCCGATCGTGGAGAACGTCAGCTGCTCATATATCTGGCAAGTCTTGTCGCTTTTTTTCTCGTAACCTTTGTGTTGCGTCATTCACCAAAGTTGTGGGAAGGTCATACGTTTTTTTATTACGGCATGACGATTTTTCTTTTTGTGATTACCCTTGCCTTTGGCGTGACATTGGGAGGAGCTCGAAACTGGCTATCGATTGCCGGTATCCGCGTGCAGCCTTCTGAGTTTGCCAAAGTTCCGTTTGTGCTCTTTCTTGCCTCGTGGTATAAGAATTATGAACAGCATGAAAAGACGTTTTTAGGGCGTATTTCGTTGACGGTATTGGTCTATATTCTCTTGGGGCTTTTCCTTTTACAGCGCGAATTAGGTACGGCAGCTGTGTTTTTTGCGACGTTATTAACTACGCAAATTGCCTTTGAGCGACACCGCTGGATTCCGGTCGCGAATTTTGTGCTGGCAATTATCGGATTATATGCCGCCTATCAGCTATTCGGTCATGTTCGGGTTCGTTTTGCGATGTGGCAGAACCCTTGGCAGGATTTCAATGATAAGGGGTACCAGATTATTCAAGCCTTATTTGCCGTTGCAGAAGGAAGCTTCTTCGGTACCGGTATCGGCTTGGGCCATCCGGAGAGTATACCGCTTGCACACTCCGACTTTATCTTCGCCTCGGTCATTGAAGAAATGGGTTCTTTTATGGGGATATGTCTGATTCTGCTTTTTGTTCTTCTGTTGTACCGTGGCATTAAGATTGCCATGCAGCAGGAACGAGATTTTTATGCTGCTGCTGCTGTCGGCGTAAGTTCCATTTTCGCCTCTCAGGCGATTATTATGTTTGCCGGGGTACTAAAGGTTATTCCCTTAACGGGCATTACCGTTCCGTTTTTGACCTATGGTGGTTCCTCGCTGCTTTCCAGTTTCCTCTTACTTGCCATATTACAGGTTTGTTCGGAGCACATGCCCTATAAAGGAGGCGTCCATGAAACGAAGTAAACGCCGTTTGGCGCTTGTCGTCGGTTTATTTCTTGTTCTCTTTTTGGGACTGGTGTTATATCTGGTGTTCTTTCAGTTGGTGAAGGCGCCTGATTTACGCGCAAACGCGTTAAATATGAGAAATTGGGTGGACGAAACCCACTTCGGGCGCGGTCGCTTTTACGACCGTAACGGACAGGAGCTCGTTGGTCGGGAAAAAGGGGAAGATGGCACGTATTATCGCTACGCGAACCATCCGAATATGTATTCTCATATCATCGGCTATCATTCTGCGCAGTACGGAAAAACCGGCTTAGAAAAAGCACTGAATCAGGAATTACTCAATCTTTCAGGCGATAATCCCATTGCGGCACTTCGGGGAAGCGTATTGAATGAAGGTACGGGAAACGATGCTGTTTTAACGATTGACAACGACCTGCAATACTGTGCGTATAGCGCAATGGAGGGACATAAAGGCGCAGCAATCGCGATGGATGTCAAGACAGGAGAAATTCTGGCGATGGTTTCGCTTCCCTCATTCAATGTGAACGATGTGGATGAACGCTGGAATGAATTAGTTGAGGATGAAGGAGACGTGCTTTTTCCTCGTGCTACACTTGGTCGGTATACCCCAGGCTCGGTTATTAAGCCAATTACGGCGCTTGCCTTATTGAGCCAGGGCGTAGATTTGCAGTATGAAGACAAAGGGGAAACCACGGTGGATGGTAAGCGCTATACCAATGCTGGGGAAGCGGCTTACGGGGACATCGGCTTGAAAGAAGCGCTTATGCATTCCTCCAATGTGTATTTTATAGATAAAACAAAGAATATGGATCCTTCCGTATTGCGCCAGGCAATGGAGTCGGTAGGCTTTAATCAGGAACTGCCCTTTCTGTTACCGACGGCAATATCCACTGCGGATTATAAGGAAGGTATGGATGTCAATCTAAAGGTTTCGAACAGCTTTGGACAGGGGGATGTTCTGGTTACGCCATTGCAAATGGCTGTAGCGTACGCCGCCTTTGCGAACGGCGGAAAGGTTTTAGAGCCGCACATCGTACAGCATTTCTTAACGCCGGCAGGAGAAGAGGTGAAGAGGGCAAAACCGACGGTTGTACACCAGATTTCTCCGTCCTATGCGGCGATACTTCGGGAAGACCTTGTCGCTACAGGAGAAACGATTGGTTTGGACGATGCCCTTGGACAACGAGCGGGTGGAAAAACCGGAACGGCAGAGACGGCAAACAATTCTACGAATGCGTGGACGATTGGCTTTGCGCCTGCAGACGATCCAAAGGTTGTGGTTTGTGTGGTCATGGAAGACGACGGTCGTTCCGGCGCGGAAGCTGCCATGCCAGTTGTAGCCGAAATTCTTTCTCAGGCGTTAGCTGCGCAGGAATAATCGGCAGAGCCTTGGTTTCATGGTGGCTTTATGCTTTACCGGAAGCGCGGAGAGGAAAATTAGTGTTTTTTCCAGGTGCGCGGCGCAAATAAAATAAGTACCGGCCAGATTTCCAGTCGTCCGGCGATCATGCCTACGGTCAAGATAAATTTGGTGAAGGCGCGATATCCGGCATAGTTACCGGTCGGACCAACCACTTTTCCCAAGCCGGGACCGACGTTATTAAACGTGGCAAAAACGGTGGATACAGCGGTTTCCAGGGTATCGGTAAGGGGATCTAAGCAGACAATGAGCAGTAAAACCAAGATGCAGAGCAAGTAAACGGCAAGATAGCCGTATAGTTTTCGCAAAGAAGAGCCATCCATCGCCTCTCCGTCAAAATGCAGTGGCACGACGCGGCGTGGATGGCGCGTTTGCGTTAATGTGCGAAAAGCGGATTTAATGCTAATGGCAATGCGAGAAACTTTGAAACCTCCGGCTGTAGATCCGCCGCATCCGCCGACCACCATAGCAATAAGCAAAATGACTTGTGAAAATAGTGGCCAACGCGCGAAATCCGCGGTACAGTAGCCCGTAGTGGAAAGAATAGAGGCAAGCGAAAAAAACGAATCGCGTACTGTCGTAGAGGAAGACGTAAGTCCGGCAGCACGTAATTGGCAAAGCGTCAGAGCGGCAAAAAGAGCCCCAAATATGCCTAAAAACCAGCGAAATTCTTCATTGTTTACCATTTTCTTCACGTGACCGACTAATACAAAATAGTAGAGATTCATATTCACCGTAAAGACCAACATACCAATCGCCAGTACCCATTCGATGTAGGCAGAATGGTAGTATCCGATGGAAGCGGCTTTTACGCTGAAGCCTCCCGTTCCTGCCGTACCAAAGGCATGACAAACGGCATCAAAAAGCGGCATGTTTCCCAGCAGCAAAAAAACAATTAATATCACGGTGAGGGATAGGTATATTCCATATAGAATGCGTGCCGTATCCGAGAGTTTGGCAACTAATTTGCCGAAGGCAGGCCCCGGCATTTCTGCTTTCGCAATCTGTACGGAGCTTGAGGAAGCGTGAGGAGTCAGGGCAAGCACGAAGACTAACACCCCCATTCCACCGATGAAATGCGTGAAGGAACGCCAAAAAAGCACCGAATGGCTCAGCAGTTCAACATTAAGAGAAACCGATGCGCCGGTCGTCGTTAATCCCGATGCAATCTCAAAAAACGCATCGATGACGCTGGGGAATTCGCCAGTGAGGTATAAGGGAAGACCTCCGATAAGAGAGAGTGTAAGCCACAGCAAGGCGCACATAACTAAGCCTTCCCGTGCATAGAATTCGGCATCGAAAGGCTGTTTACGCCCAAACAAAAAAAACAGTACCAAAGACAGCAAAATAGCGATAAGCCATGCCAACTGATGCCTTCCACTTTCCTGATAGAGGAAGGAAATAAAAAGTGGAAGAGAAAGCAGCATGGCAAATACGCCATATACTCTTCCCATGATATAGCGCGTAATGGAATGGTTCATCCTTCACCTCGTAAAAAACCGTTTAATTCATTGGCGACACCATGATTGGAGACCACCAGTACATGATCGCCCACCTGAATAGCATCTTGACCGGAGGGAATGATGATTTTGTGATCTCGAACGATAAGGGCAATAAGCACGCCATCACGGAATTTCACCTCGGAAAGGGGAATATCAATGGCGTGAAACGTTGGTCGGGCAAAGCACTGCATGATTTCTACCGAGCTGCTGCGCACCCGATAAAGCGCTTCAATGTTCGAACTTTGTGAGGCGTTGTCGATGGAACGAACGTAACGAATAATCGCCGTCGCTCCTAAATTGACGGGCGTAATCATGGATTGTACGCCAACGCTGAAAGCAATCGGCAAAAGCGCCAGACGATTCACTTTGGTAATCGTGCGCGGAACGCCTTCCGACGCGGCAAACATCGAGAGAATGATATTTTCTTCGTCAATGCCGGTCATGGCAACAAGACAATCGTATTGATGAATATTCTCTTCTTTGAGCAATGCCTGATCGGTTCCATCGCCTAAGATGATTTCAAAATTCGGAAATTCTTCTGCCAAGTCGTTCGCAATCAGCTCATTTGCTTCTATTAGTTTAATGTGCTTGGACGTTTTGCGGTGCATGTCCAAAACGTAGCGCGCGATGCGTCCGCCGCCTACGATGAGTACCGACTTAATGCGCGAAAGGCCGCCGAATTCGGCATAGAGATTGCGCAGATCCTTGTGTTCGCCGAGTACATAAAAATGCTGACCAGCACGAAAGGTTGTTTCGCCGCTGGGAATGACCGACTGATCATTTTCTTGGATGATAGCGGTAATAAGTCCGGGGAAGCGCTTGCGAAAGGCGATCATGTTCATTCCAATCATGGGGCTGTTTTCTTTCACGAGCAATTCCACCATATTCACTTGACCATGCGCAAAAGATTCGACGCTTAATGCTGTCGGGAATTGCAATGTGCGGAATATTTCGCGCGCCGCTTCACGTTCAGGGTTAACCATGAGGGAGATGCCCAGATTCTTGGAGGTAAAATCCAAATGTTCAGCGTATTCCGGTGTGCGGATGCGTGCTACCGTATATTTTGCACCAATGCGATTGGCAATGACGCAGGAGATGATGTTCATCTCATCCTGTTCGGTTACGGCAATGAAAATATCGCATTTATCGACGTTCGCACGAGATTGAATCTCATAAAAGGAACCATTGCCTAAAACGCCGGTAATGTCGTAGGTTTCGAGAATCAATTGCAGACGATCCGGATTTTTTTCGATTAGAGTGATGTTGTGGCCTTCGGCGCAGAGACTTCGGCAAAGCTCTTCACCCATTTTTCCAGCACCGACGATAACAATGTCCATCGTATCTCCTTCTATATCTATCCTGAGGTTCCTTATGGGCGAACTATCGCATGAGCGCCCACCGCTCACGCAAAGCGGTCAAAAGAGTTTATCACGTAAGTTTTTCCAATACCAGTTTGTCTGAAATATCACACGGAAAATGGTTTCATCGGGGACGAAAAAAATGAATCGTTTTACACCGCGAAACCGGTGAGTTATGCCGTCACCGATGAGTTGAATGCGTTCGCTGTCATTTTCATCCACGGTGACGACCGTTTTCGATTCCGCCGGTAAAACCAGGGAGGTCGGAAGAGAGTCAAAGCTCTTGGATCGAATGGGATGCAGTGCGGTAATTTGGTACCCATTTAATGTCTGATGCAGAATAGAGCCTCCGGCGGAAAGGGTATACGCATTGGACCCCGCAGGAGTGGAAAACATGAGCCCATCCCCAGAGGTATTTATGAAATCCACATC